>ERZ780040.41-NODE-41-length-38212-cov-12.746_pt1 | contig 38212 bp, 20 predicted proteins | sample MGYA00511852_ERZ780040 | MGnify/ENA primary metagenome ERZ780040 (study PRJEB29588, sample SAMEA2150866) | human gut metagenome | biome: human gut; feature: human-associated habitat; material: faeces | place: Denmark | collected 2008/2010 ... | reverse complement strand
CGCCCTCCGCCTTTGACCAAGGCGGACGCCGTTTCTTTCCTTTTTTGACAGGCAAAGGGGGTCCCGCCATCCGGCGGGACCCCCTTTGCTTTTGCTCAGCGCTTACCTGAGCGATCAGGCTTTCTCAGCTGTTGCGCTTTTTGCGGGACACGATGACCAGTACCACAGCCAGAGCGGCAGCGCACACCAGGACGATGATCCACATGGTGGTGTTGCTCTCGTCGCCGGTCTTGACGCCGGGCTGGGTGGGCTGATAGCCGGGATCGGCTGCGCCGCAGTCGGTGCACTTGCCATCCTTGTAGTGATGGCCGGTGGCGTCGATGACCATGGTCTCCACCTCACCGCAGCCGGTGCAGGTGTGGGTCTTTTCGCCGGGCTCGGTGCAGGTGGGCTGGGTGGTGACGATCCACTCGCCGAAGGTATGCTCGTGGGCGGTGCAGACCACGTCGTTGCGGTCGCGGACGCGGATGCGGGGAGCCATGGGGGTGCCGTCGGCCAGGACGAAGGTGTTGTCATAGGAGGCCAGGCCCGTGGCGGAGATCTGGCAGCCCACGGACAGGTTCGCCACATCGTAGGAGGTGGTGATATAGCCATCGATGAACACGCGGGCGATCTTGCCCTCGCTGTCGCGGACCAGGATGGTCTGGACCAGGCCGTCGGCCATCTCATAGCCGGTGACGTAGCCGTTCAAGGTCACCAGCTGGCCCAGAACGGAGCCGTCGTTGATCTGGGTGGAGGTGACGGCTCTGGGAGTGACGGGAGTGGTCTCACCGATCTTCTCAATGGAGGAAACCTGCAGCTCGTTCTCGCCCTGATAGGTCTCCGTCACACCGGTGACGCGGACCACGTCGCCGATCTTGAAGTCGCCGGCCACGGGGAAGCAGTTGATGCCGCCGGTCTCATCCTGAACATAGATGCAGTCGAAGAAGGCGGTGGCCTTGTCATAACCGGAGGCGTTGGAGGTCACGACACCCTCAATGGTGTACTTGTGACCGGCCTCGGTCTGGGCTTGGACCGTGGCAATGTCGGTGATCTTCACGGGGTTGATGCGGCCCAGCAGGTTCTCGCAGATCTTGTAGTTGGAGTAGTTCTTCTCGGAGCCGTTGTCACTGATGGTGGCCTGGACCTCGAAGTTGGACATGAAGGCTGCGCCGGACACGATGATCAGACCCTTGCCCTCCAGCTGCTCGCTGGCCATGGCCAGCAGACGGCTGTCGTTTTCGGCATAGGCGTACTTGGGCACGTTGGCGCCGCCCAGGCCGTCCTTATCCACGTCCACGGAATAGGTGGTGCTGTGGGCGTATACCACCGGGGAAACGGTGGCGGGCAGGGTGGAGGTGGGTTTGCCGTCTGCATCCACGGCATACACGGAGGCACCGCCATAGTGGCTGAATACCTCGGTGTACAGGCGGTCATAGGGGTGAGCGGGGTCCACCTCCACGCCGTCGGTCAGGAAGCTCTGACCGTAGGTGTTGAAGTACAGACGCCACTTGTCCACGCCGTCGGCTGCGCTGCGGACATCGTCATAAGTGGCATCGTCCGCAATACGCAGGCTGGAGCCCAGGGCCTGGAGCACCTCGTTCTGGGTGGCGGCCATGTGCTTGATGGCGGGATTGCTCTGGATCACGTCATAGTTCTCGTAGTTGTCGCTCCAGCCGGCCAGGATCACGGTGCCGCCGCCGGCGTTGAAGGCGGTAATGGCCGCCAGCTCCGCGGCGCTGTAGGTCCGGGGATCGGTCTGGGCGTCCGCCAGGCGGCGGGAGGGGGCGGTGAGGATCAGGGCCTTGAACTTGGGATTGGAGCAGGCGGCGATCAGATCGTCGCTGGTCTTCAGCTCCACGGTGCGGACGTTGTACTTGCCCGCCAGGTTGCCGAAGTTGCCCATGGAATCCTTGTAGTTACCGGCCACATACTCGTTGTAGTGGGAGGCGTCGATGCCGATATACACCAGGTCGTCGGCATTCAGCACGTCCAGGGTAATGTCCTTGGTGAACACATACTCCTTGCCGTCCTGCTCCAGCACCACGGTGGCGGTGACCTTATAGACCCGGGCGGTATCGAAGGAGATATCATAGCTCAGGTCCAGGGTGCCGCTGGCGGGAACGGTGCCCGCGTCGGTGGCGGAGGTCAGCACCTGGCTGCCCACGGCATAGGTGATGGACTTGATCCTGGCGTCGGTGCTCTCGCTGTTGAACAGGGTGGTGGTAACGATCATCTTCTCGCCGGTGACGGGAGTGGAGGTGCCGCAGGTCACATCGGAGATGCCCAGCTTCAGGGTCTCGCCCACCCACACGGGAGCGGTGACCGCCAGGTCGCCGTCACCCTGGGTGACGCGGATGTAGTAGTAGCTGTAGTCGGGGTCCAGGGTCACGGACAGGTCGCCGGTGGCCAGGACAGCGGGATCATCCCAGGTATAGGCGGTCTTGCCGGAGTTGACAATGACCTCCACCTTGGAGATGGAATCGCTGGCGTCGGGGTCGTTGACGGTAACATGGATGTCCAGCTTCTCGGGGACCTCGGTGAGGCTGCTGCCCAGGAGCATGCCGTTGACGGTGTAGCCGATCTCCAGGTTCTTGTCCTCGGTGGCGTACATACGCATGGCGCGCAGCGCGTCGTAGATGCCCTCCTCGGAGAAGTCGTCGGTGAGGATCACGTCGCGGGCGTCGTTGGCGTTGCCCCAGCGGCCCTTGTGGTTATCCTGGTTGTTGGTGGGAGCCAGGTGCCAGCCCTTATCCAGCGCCATGGTGTAGTACTCATAGCTGGGATAATAGCCGCCGGCGCCGATCTGGCCCTCGCCGTTGCCGGCCTCCACCATGTACATGCGGCTGTCGATGACGGGATCCCAGAAGGCGAAGTCACCGAAGGTGCCGAAGGTGTTGCCGGGGTGGTTGAACTGGCTGAGGCTGTCTGCGCCCTCCTGCTGGCTCAGCAGGGCATAGTAGGCGCGCATACCGGCATAGTCGGTCTTGTTGTTCAGGGTGGTGTTGTTGCGGGAGACGATACCGGGGGTATTGAAGGTGTTGATGTGGCCGGGACCGCCGGACCAGGTCATCTCGAAGCCGGCCAGAGCCACCAGGGAGCCGGCGTTGGCCTCGTTGAAGGCGGCCACGGCGGAACGGTAGCTGTTCCAGGTCTCCTGGCTGTAGGGGGTGGCCAGGCTCATGTCATACAGAGCGCCCTCGGGGTTGGCCGCGCCGCTCTTGTCGAAGTAGTTGGAGTGGTCGGTGAAGGCCACAAACTGCACGTTGGCGCTGTCGGGCAGGTTCTTCACATAGCTCAGAGCGGACTCCAGAGAGCCTGCGCCGTCGGAATACTGGGTGTGGCTGTGCAGCTGACCGAAGTACAGCTGATACCGGGATTCGCCCACGGTGAAGAACCAGCTGAAGGAAGCGGACTTGCCGTCGGCGCGGGTGACGGTGACGGTAACATTGGTGCGGCCGTCGGTCATGTCGGCGGCGGGGGTGTAGGTGGCCTTGCCGCCGGCACAGACGGCGTTGACCTTCTCCCCGTTGACGGTCATTTCCACGGCGGGATTCTCACCGGCGTTGATGAGCTCAGCGGAGATGACAGGCCGCTTGTCGCTGCCGGTCTGGCTGCCCTTGAGCGGCGTCACGGCGCCGATGGAGGGCTCGTCCACCACGGTGACCACCAGGCTGCCGCTGTAGCTGGCGCCGGAGACATTGGTCACGCGGACGGTGAAGGTCACCTGATCGGACCCGGCCAGCATGGCGGCAGGCACATTGGCGGTGTAATTGCTGCCGTCGGCGGTGTAATCGGTGATGACACCGGCAGACCTGCCGTCCACCAGGATCTCCAGCTTCTGGACCGCCTTCGCATCGTCCACGGTAAAGGTCAGGGTGTAATCCTGGCCCCCCTTCACGGAGTCGGCGGAGGTGAACTTCACGGCGGGATCATTGACGATGCCGCCGTCCAGCTTCACGCTGTCGGCTACGCCATAGAAGAAGAAGGAGTAGATGGTGTAGTCCGTGACGTTGTACATGCTATAGGTCTTATAGCTGTCGCTATAATACTCCAGGAACTGGCTGTACCTGCCGTTGAACTTGGCGGTGCGGCTCTCCAGCTGATAGCCGCCCACGCCGCCGGAGCAGGGCTCCACGGTCCAGTCGGCGTCGTCGCTGGCGGTGAGGGAATAGAAGGCGTTGTTGCCGGTGCCGTTGGAGCACAGGTAGCCGTAGGTCTCGTTGCGGAAGCGATAGTATTCGCCGCTGCGCTCCACGGTGAACACCACGCCGCCGTTGCCGGGAATGGCCTTGCCGTTGGCCACCTGGGCGGAGACGTTGTTGACGGCGGGGCTGTCGGCGTTGTCATTCTGTCCGGCCAGGACGCCCTGGGCATTCTGGTTGAACAGCACCACCTGCGCGCCCTCCTGGGGCAGACTGCCGGCGGGCTGGTCCGTCTCGTCGCCTACCAGATAGAGCTGCTGGGCAAACAGAGCCTCGTTGCTGCCGATGGTGCCGAAGGCACTCCAGTTGTTCTTCTCGGCATACCACTCCAGATAGCTGCTGCGGCCCACGTTCTGGATATAGACGCAGTTTTCCGTGGCGGCGGGAAGGATGCTCCAGCCGGTGTGGGTCTTATCCAGGGGAGTGCTGGAGTATTTTTCGTCCATAGACAGCTTCTTGCCGTCGGCGGTGGAGAAGGTATAGCTGCCGTCGGCGTTGACGCCCACGGTCCAGATGTCGGCCTTGGTATAACCGGAGAGCTTGCCATTGGTCAGGGTCACGTCGGTGCCCTTGTTATAGAAGCCGGTGTACTCCGTGGACAGGGCCTTTCCGTTGGCGGGGTTGAATACCACCACCTGGTCGCCGTCGGATACGGAGGTAACGATGCCGCTTTTCTGGATTTTGAAGAATGCCTGGGCAAACAGAGCTTCATTGCTGCCGATGGTGCCGAAGGCACTCCAGTTGTTCTTCTCGGCATACCACTCCAGATAGCTGCTGCGGCCCACGTTCTGGATATAGACGCAGTTTTCCGTGGCGGCGGGAAGGATGCTCCAGCCGGTGTGGGTCTTATCCAGGGGAGTGCTGGAGTATTTTTCGTCCATAGACAGCTTCTTGCCGTCGGCGGTGGAGAAGGTATAGCTGCCGTCGGCGTTGACGCCCACGGTCCAGATGTCGGCCTTGGTATAACCGGAGAGCTTGCCATTGGTCAGGGTCACGTCGGTGCCCTTGTTATAGAAGCCGGTGTACTCCGTGGACAGGGCCTTCAGGTTGGCGGGGTTATAGATGACCACCTGGTCACCGTTCTTCAGGGGAGCGGTGGGATCATCAGGCTGACCGGGCTGGTCAGGCTTCTGGGTGTCTGCCACCAGATAAAGCTGCTGGGCAAACAGAGCCTCGTTGCTGCCGATGGTTCCGTAGGAGCTCCAATTGTTCTTCTCGGCGAACCACTCCAGATAGCTGCCGCGGCCCACGTTCTTGATGTAGAAGCAGTCCGCCGTGGCGGCAGCGCTGAGCGCCCAATCCACATTGGCCTTGTCCAGGGGGGTGCTGCTGTAGCTGGTGTCCATGGACAGCTTCTTGCCCTCGGCGGTGGAGAAGGTATAGGCGCCGCTCTCGGTGCGGTTCACGGTCCACAGCTCTGCATCCGTGTAGCCGGTGAGCTTGCCACCGGTCAGCTCCACATCCACGCCCGTGTTATAGAAGCCGTTGTACACGGAGGACAGAGCCTTTTTGTTGGCGGGGTTGAACACCACCACCTTGTCGCCGTTCTGCAGGGTGGTCAGATCGGTGACGATGCCGCTTTCCCGGGCGGGAACGGTGCTGAGCTTATACAGGGCCACGGGCTGCTGATTCTCGCTCTTATAATAGCGGAACCGGGTGCCGTTGGTGGCGGCTGCGTTATACTGCAGCGTGGTGTTGTTGCTGGCGATCTTCACATTACCATCAGCGAAGGTGATGGTGTTGAGCTCCGGAGTGGAGCCGGTGATGATCTTGTTCTTGCCGGACTTGCCGGAAATGTACTTTCCGCTGGCGGACTGTACGGACCAGCCGCCGGTCATGGGCGCGATGGTGAACGCGTACTTGGCGTAATCACCAACGATCTTGCCGTCGGTGATGGTCACGTCCACCTTGTTGCCCTCCTTGTCCAGGGCGGACAGGGAGCCGTCCATGATCAGGCTGCCCTTTTCATAGACGATCAGGTATTGACCGGACCAGTCCTCCTGCGCCTCGGTGACCTTTTCCCAGGTCCCGGACGCAGGCTCTGCCGCGAATACCGACACCGGCAGCAGGGAAACCAGCATGACCAGTGACAGCAGCGCAGACAAAAGTCTGGTGCGAACAGGTGTTTTCATCAAGCTATTACCTCCTTTAATTTCTCCCGGAGCTTCCCGCCCCACAGGTATTCTCATTGTAACATACGCTTCTATCAGTTTCCAGCTTTATTTGCAGATTTGACACAAATTTTGCTAATATGTGCACAAGGCATGGATGATTGCACAAAGCCCTGCTTGACAAGGGGGGCGCAACTTGCTATGCTGGTGTCACCAATTGCCGAAAGGACCGGTATATATGAAGAAAAAAACGAAGGGGCCCGGCCCCGCCGCCTGGCTGCGGGAGAATAAATGGACGTGCATCGTGCTGGCGGCGGCGCTGGCGGTGCTGCTGGCGGCGCGGCTGCTGGCGGCTCCCGTGCCGGTGCAGTCCGACGAGCCAGAGAACCGCGCGGATTACGAAAGCGCCTCCGTGGACCAGATCCTCTCCGATTCCACGGAGAAGGACCCTGCCTCCGACAACGGTTATCGCGGCGAGCAGCTGCTGCTGGTCACCGTCCGCTCCGGCGACTATAAGGGCCAGCAGATGCAGGTATATAACTATGTGGGGCCCCTGTATGGCGGGCCGCTGAAGGTCGGGGACCGGGCCACCGTCCTGATCTCCACCTATTCCGACGGCACCGTCAATGCCACGGTGTATGAATTCGACCGTCTGCTGCCCCTTTGCATCGTGCTGGTGCTGTTCATCGCGGCAGCGGTGGCCGTGGGCGGCCGGACGGGGGTCAAATCCCTGGTGGCCCTGGCGGTGACGCTGGTGTGCCTGTTCGGCGTGCTGCTGCCGTCCCTGATGAAGGGCGCCAACACGCTGCTGATGACGTTTATCGTCTGCGCCTATGTGGCGGTGGTAAGCCTGACCATCGTAGGCGGCGTCCGGAAAAAGACCGTGTGCGCCATGCTGGGCGCAGTGGCGGGCACCGCCCTGGCCCTGCTGTTCGGCCTGCTGGCCCAGGGACTGACCCGCATCGACGGCCTGCGCATCGACGACGTGGAGCCCCTGCTGCAGCTGCGGCAGACCGGCACGCCCATCGGTCTGCGGGGCCTGCTGGTGGGCGGCATCGTCATCAGCGCCCTGGGCGCGGTGATGGACGTGACCATGGGCATTGCCTCCTCCCTGTCGGAGGTCCACGCCGCCAATCCGGAGCTGTCCCGGAGGGAGCTGTTCCGCTCCGGCATGAACATCGGCCGGGACATGGTGGGCACCATGACCAACACCCTGATCCTGGCGTTTCTGGGCAGCGGCTTTACCCTGATCCTGTACCTGTATTCTCTGGGACTGTCCCCCCGGCAGCTGCTGAGCTCAGCCTATGTATCCCTGGAGGTGGTCAGCGGCGTAGCCAGCAGCGTGGGCGTGATCCTGTCCATCCCGCTGACGGCGCTGATCACGGCAGAGGTCTTTACCCGGGAGAAGAAATCCGGAAAGAGCGCATAAGCGTAGAAGGGTTCCCGCCCCCGACAGGCGGCGGGCGGACAAAATTTAAGTTAAATTACAGCTTCGGGGCGTATACTTACCGTATACGCCCCCGGATGCGTTGGGGGAAAACGAAGGGAGGTGCCCGGTGAAGGCGCTGGTAAAAGAATTGCTGCACCTGACGGAGGTGCGGCAGCTGACAGAGGATGTACGCGGCGGCGTTTCGCCGGTGCTGGTCACCGGCGTGGGACCGGTCCACCGGGCCCAGGTGGAGGCGGCCCTGCACCGGGACAGCGGACGGCCCCTGTGGGTGCTGTGTGCCGACGAACGGGAGGTCCGGCGTCAGGCCGGTGATCTGGCCGTGCTTACCGGGGAGACGCCCCTGGTGCTCCCGGCCCGGGAGCTTCAGTGGCGGCCTATGGAGTCCAGCCGCCAGTGGGAAAACCAGCGGCTGGCGGCCCTGTACCGCCTGGCGGACAGCCCCGTGGTGGTCACTACCCCGGACGCGCTGGTGCAGCGGTGCATCCCGCCCCGGGTGCTGGAGCGGACGGCACTGACCCTGGCCGTGGGCCAGCAGTGGGACCTGAACGCCCTGACCCGGCGGCTGGCCGGAGCCGGATATACCCGCTGCGACCAGGTGGAGGGCCCGGGACAGTTCGCCCTGCGGGGCGGCATCCTGGACGTGTTCTCCCCGGGCATGGAGCAGCCGGTGCGCTGCGAATTTTTCGACGACGAGATCGACTCCCTGGGCATATTTGACGCCGCCACCCAGCGCCGGGTGGAAAACCGCCGGGAGGCGCTGCTGCTTCCGGCGGCGGAGGTATTGCCCGGCTGGGAGGAGCATACGGCGGAGGACGCCGCCGCCCGGCTGGAGGCCGCAGTGAAGCGCCTTGCCCGGAGGCAGGGCACCCAGGCCCTGCGGGACCTGCTGACCGCCGATGCCGCCCTGCTGCGCCAGGGGGTCACCCCCAACGGCGCGGACCGCTGCATGGCGGCGGTGTACCCGGAAAAGACCACCGCCCTGGACTATCTGCCCGCGGATGCCCTGATCTGCGTGGAGGACAGCGGCCGCACAGCGGAGGCCCTGCGGGGCTGGCTGTGGCAGCTGAAGGAGGACGTGTCCGCCGGAATGGAGGCGGGCTTTCTGGCCGGTGAGCTGGCGGATTTTGCCGCCTCGGAGCCGGAGCTGGCCCTGGGGCTGGAAAAGCACCCGGTGGTGCAGCTGGACGGTCTCACCACCGGGCGGCAGCTGCTGCAGCCCCGGGACCTTCTCCAGCTGACGGCCAAGCAGCTGTCCAGCTACGGCGGCTCCCTGGAGCTGGCCTGCACGGACCTGACCCACTATCTCACGTCGGGCTACCGGGTGATGGTGCTGTGCGGCGGCGAGGTCCGGGCCCGGAACCTCCGCCGGATGCTGGCGGACCGGAAAATCCCCGCCGCCGTGGACCTGTCCGGGGAAAAGTCCCCGGAAAAGGGCACGGTGCTCATTGCTGTGGGAGCCCTGTCCGCCGGGTGCGAATATCCGGAGGGGCGGCTGGCGGTGCTGACGGAGGGACAGCTGACCACGCCCCTGTCCGGCCGGGCCAAAAAGCCCCGGCCCAGGCGGGACAGCAATCAGCAGAAGCTCCAGTCCTACACGGACCTGACCCCCGGGGACCTGGTGGTCCACGCCCATCACGGCATCGGCCGGTTCGTGGCCATGCTGCGCATGCCGGTGGACGGGGTGGAAAAGGACTATATCAAGATCGCCTATGCCGGGCAGGACGTGCTGTACGTTCCGGCCACGTCTCTGGACCTGGTCAGCAAGTACATCGGCCCCGGCGAGGACAACGAGCGCACCAAGCTCAATAAGCTGGGGGGCACCGAGTGGGCCAAGACCACCCGCAAGGCCAAGGCTGCCGCCAAGGACCTGGCCGAGGGCCTGATCCGGCTGTATGCCCAGCGCCAGCGGCTGGCAGGCCATGCCTTCTCGCCGGACAGCCCCTGGCAGCAGGAGTTTGAGGACGCCTTCCCCTACACGGAGACCGACGACCAGCTCCAGGCCATCCGGGACATCAAGGCCGATATGGAGCAGCCCCGGCCCATGGACCGGCTGCTGTGCGGAGACGTGGGCTACGGCAAGACCGAGGTGGCCCTGCGGGCGGTGATGAAGTGCATTCTGGACGGCAAGCAGGCCGCCATTCTGGTGCCCACCACCGTCCTGGCCCAGCAGCACTATGCCACGGCGGTGAACCGGTTCCGGTCCTTCCCGGTGAACATCGAGGTGCTCTCCCGGTTCCGGACCCCCGCCCAGGTGCGGGACATTCTGGCCCGGACCCAGGCGGGAAAGGTGGACCTGCTGATCGGCACCCACAAGCTTCTGCAGAAGGACCTGCAATTTCACGACCTGGGGCTGCTGGTCATCGACGAGGAGCAGCGCTTCGGCGTTACCCACAAGGAAAAGCTCCGGGAGCGGGCCCGGCAGGTGGACACCCTGACCCTGTCCGCCACCCCCATTCCCCGGACTCTGAATATGGCCCTGTCCGGCATCCGGGACATGAGCACCATCGAGGAGCCGCCCCACGACCGCCAGCCGGTGCAGACCTATGTGATGGAGCACGAGTGGCCCGTCATTGCCGAGGCCATCCGCCGGGAGCTGAGCCGGGGCGGCCAGGTATATTACCTGCACAACCGGGTGGAGAACATCGAGTCCACCGCCGGACGCCTGCGGCAGTGGCTGGGGGAGGACGCGGCCATCGGCATTGCCCACGGCAAAATGGCCGAGCGGGAGCTGAGCTCCGTCATGCAGCAGATGGCCGACGGCGAGATCCAGGTGCTGGTGTGCACCACCATCATCGAGACCGGCATCGATATCCCCAACGTCAACACCCTGATCATCGAGGACGCGGACCGGCTGGGCCTGTCCCAGCTGCACCAGATCCGGGGCCGCATCGGCCGCAGCGCCCGCCGGGCGTATGCCTATCTGACCTATCGCCCCGGCAAGGTGCTGACGGAGGTGGCCGGCAAGCGCCTGTCCGCCATCCGGGAGTATGTGGCCTTCGGCTCCGGCTTCCGCATTGCCATGCGGGACCTGGAGATCCGCGGGGCGGGGAACCTGCTGGGCCCGGAGCAGTCCGGCTATCTGATGAGTGTGGGCTACGACATGTATCTGCGGCTGCTGAACGACGCGGTGCTGGAGCAGCAGGGGAGGGGAAAGGACATCCGCCCCGACTGCTCGGCGGACCTGGCCACCTCCGCCCACATTCCGGAGCGGTATGTGCCCTCCGCCCACCAGCGCATGGACCTGTACCGCCGCATGGCGGCCATCCGCACCACGGAGGAGGCGTCGGACCTGGTGGACGAGCTGACGGACCGCTACGGCGACCCGCCCAAGCCGGTGATGGCCCTGCTGGACGTGGCCCTGCTGCGGGCCGCCGCCGCCGAGGTGTTCATCACCGATATCACCCAGAGGGCCGGTGTGGTGGCCTTCACCTTTGACAGCCGCGTGGACGTACCCAGCCTGATGGCCGTGTGCTCCATGCCCGGCTACCGCAATCGCCTGCGTCTGTCCGCCGGGGAGCCTCCCCGGCTCCGGCTGCACCTGGCCCCCGGGGAGGATGCCCTCTCCGCTGCCGGGAAGCTGACGGAGGAGCTGCGGCTGAAAAAAGAAGAGCTGGGCAAAGCTGCCCGGGAAGGAGATAACTTATGAAAAAAGCATGGATCCGTCTGGCCGCCTCGGTGGTCCTGTCCGCACTGCTGGTGGTGGGCATTTCCGCCAGCGGTATCCTTACCAACGGCCACCGCACCGACGGCCTGTTCTATCAGGCCAGCGGCATCCGGCCCGACGCCGAGCTGCTGACCGTCAACGGAGAGACCATTGACGCCGAGGAGTATCTGTATTGGCTGGCCTATGACTGCGAGTATCTGGCGTACAACGTTCAGGACCTTGACTTTGACGCGGAGCTGTCCGAGGGGATGACCTACGGGGCCTATGCCAAGCAAGACGCCCTGGAGACCGTGAAGCTGTACGCCGTGGTCCGCCAGTGGGCCAAGCGGGGGAATGTGACCCTGTCCGACACCGACCGGGAGGCTCTGGAAAACCAGCGCCAGCAGTATATCACCTATTACGGCAGCCAGGAGGCCTACAGCAAGCAGATCCAGGGCATGGGCGTGTCGGAGGCCATGTTCGACGCCATCAGCCGGGGCTATTACCTGTATGCCGGGGTGCGTCAGGCGTTCTGTACCCCCGGCAGCGCTCTGTACCCTGCCCAGGAGGACATTGACGCCCTGGCCCGGCAGAAGGGCTATGCCACCAGTCTGCTGCTGTACTGGCCCCTGGACGGCCAGGATGACGACAACACCCGCCTGGCGGCCGAGAGCTTTGCCCAGCAGCTGCGGGACGCCCAGGACGTTACCGCCGCATATCTGGACCTGGCGGGCCAGCTGGGCATGGAGGACGTGACGGAGGCCGGCGTCACCGCCTCCGCCGGGGACATGGGCGAGACCCTGTCCGCCGCCGTGTCGGCGCTGGAGCCCGGCCAGGTCAGCGATGTCATCGACACCGGCAGCGCCCTGTATGTGGCCGTGGGCAAGGAGCTGGACCAGTCCGCCGTGGTCAATGCCCTGTTTGAAACGCAAATCAAGGCCGCCGTGGCCGACGCAAAGGTGGAATACAACACCCGCCTGTTCAACAAGCTGGACCCCGGTGCCTTTTATACCAGGCTCCAGGAGGCCCGTTCGGCTCTCTCCTGAGGAAAATAGTTTGTTAATTTTTAGTCAAACTAACAAAGGAACCGGGTTATTTCCTGTTCAGTCCTACGATTTTTCAGCGCGGAGCAATTCTGGGGGTTGACTATTCGACCGAAAATGACTACGATATAGGTACAGAGTAGAACCCCAAAACCAAATGTAGGAGGATAATTCCATCATGAAAGATCTGTATGTCGTCAATTGCTGCCGTACCGCTATCGGCTCCTTCGGTGGTTCCCTGAAGAACACCCCCGCCGCCGAGATGGGCGCCGTGGTGGTGAAGGAGGCCCTCAAGCGTGCCAATATCGCCCCCGAAAACGTGGATGAGGTTATGTTCGGCTGCATCCTGACCGCTGCCCAGGGCCAGAACGTTGCCCGCCAGGTGGCCATCAAGGCTGGTATCCCCTATTCCGTTCCCGCTTACACCGTGGGCATGGTCTGCGGCTCCGGCATGAAGTCTGTCATCGAGGGCGCCCGCTCCATCCTGGCCGGCGATTCCGACGTGGTGGTCTGCGGCGGTACCGAGAACATGAGCGCCGCTCCCTTTGCCTCCATGGACGCCCGCTGGGGCGCTCGCATGGGCGACAAGAAGCTGGTGGACACCATGATCAAGGACGGCCTGTGGGACGCCTATAACAACTATCACATGGGCACCACCGCCGAGAACATCAACGATATCTGGGGCATCACCCGCGAGGAGCAGGACGCCTTCGCCGCCGCTTCCCAGCAGAAGACCGAGGCCGCCCAGAAGGCCGGCCGCTTCGACGACGAGATCGTCCCCGTGATGGTCAAGGTCAAGAAGGAAATGGTCCCCTTCGCCAAGGATGAGTATCCCAAGGCCGGCGTCACCAAGGAAGGCATTGCCAAGCTGCGCGGCGCCTTCCCCGTCAGCCCCGAGTCCCCCAATCCCCAGGTGGTGAACACCTTTGAGCCCACCGGCATCCAGGAAGCCGCCGATAAGGGTCAGCCCCGCGTCACCGCTGCCAACGCCTCCGGCATCAACGACGGCGCTGCCGCCATCGTGCTGGCTTCCGGCGAGGCTGTGGAGAAGTACGGTCTGAAGCCCATGGCCAAGCTCATCGGCTGGGGCCAGGGCGGCGTGGATCCCAAGATCATGGGCGTGGGCCCCGTGCCCGCTACCCGTCAAGCTCTGAAGAAGGCCGGCCTGACCATCGAGGACATGGACCTGGTGGAGGCCAACGAGGCCTTTGCCGCTCAGTCCATCGCCGTGGCCCGCGAGCTGCACTTTGACATGAGCAAGGTCAACGTCAACGGCGGCGCCATCGCTCTGGGTCACCCCGTGGGTGCCTCCGGCGCCCGGATCATCGTCACCCTGCTGCACGAGATGCAGAAGCGTCCCGAGGCCAAGCGCGGCCTGGCCACTCTGTGCATCGGCGGCGGCATGGGCGTTGCCACCATCTACGAGAAGTGCTGAACAGCCCAGCGGCTTAACGCAAACGAATAAAAATCTCCCCGGCAGCCAGTCTGCCGGGGAGATTTTTTACCCGCTTCGCCTGCATGGCGGCAGCAGCGGGGCCATATACTGGGTGCTGCAGGGCAGTGTGCGCCGGTAATGGACAATGCGGCGCGATACTGTACAACGAACGAGGGACTTATCGGGAGAAAAATGTTGATTTTCCGGGTTGACAGACGAGTCTAAACGTGATAAAGTACACGATACTGGGTCGCTGGGCCCTTGTGGGTGACGAAATGCCCCAAATGTTTACAAATTTTTCAAACTTTTTATGATATAATACCCTGGGAAGTGGGTTTGAGGCCCCGCACCTGACAGGAAGGGATGCGCCGGGCCCGACGATGAAAAAAGAATTTTTCCAAGTATCTAAAAAGGTAGTTTCTGCGGTAAAGGAGCGCAGTGTGCTATGTGGATGCCGTCTCTTGATCTGGCGGGGGGCCTGTGGGCCCGGGCGCGCCGGACTTTGTATACATTTTTTTTCCGGCTTAGCCGGTATGCACAGCGGTTCTGGCTGAGCCGCGCATATTTTCCCATACTGCTGACGGTGGCGGGGGCGTTTATGGCTGCGGGGCAGCCGGTCTATGGTGTGGTGGCCCTGGGCTGCATCGTCATCTGGCTGCTGGCCGCCTGCCCGGATCTGTTGGCTCCGGTGTGCCCGTTTTTCATGGCGTTTCTCATGTCCACCCAGTGCTACGGGCAGCTGTCGGACTTCTTGCCCTGCGCGGCCCTGGTGCCGCCGCTGGTGCTGGCGCTTCTGTGGCACTTTGCCGTGTGGCCGGTGACGCTTCGCCTGGGCCGCAGCGGCATGGGCCTGGCCCTGGTGTCCATCGCCACCCTGTTGGGCGGCTGCGACGTGATCACCCGGAAGCAGGCCGTGGAGCCTCTGTCCCTGTACTATACCCTGGGCCTGGGGGTGGGGATGCTGGTGCTGTATGTGTTGTTCCGCTCCCACCTGACAGAGAAGCGGACCTATGACCTGCACCGGCGGTTTGCCGGGATTTTCTGCGCCCTGGGCATGTGCATGGCTCTGGCGGTGCTGCTGGCCTATCTGAAGGCGTGGCTGGCAAACGGAGCCGTGGTCGGTGTGCTGTATCTGTCCTATCGGAACTTTGCCACATCCGTTCTGCTGACGGCGCTGCCTATGCCGTTTTATCTGAGCCTGAAGCACCGGGGCCATCTGGTCACCGGCGGGGTGATGGCTCTGGCCCTGGCACTGACGGGCAGCCGCAGCGCGCTGCTGTTCGGCGCGGTGATCCTGGCCCTGTGCGGCGTGTATCTGATGCGTCACGGCGTCATCAGCCGCCGGTGCCTGACGGCCCTGGCCGTGGCCGCCGGGATCGCTGTTCTGGCGGCGGGCCCCGTGGTGCTGCAATGGGTGCTCCACAGCCGTATGGGCGAGGACATCCAGGACAGCAACTCCGACCGGCTCCAGTTTCTGGCCCGGGCGGTGGATGATTTCCTGCGGCATCCGGTATTCGGCATCGGCCTGTGCAGCACCCGGAACGCCGATGTGTTCAGCGGCGTGGAGGGCAGCATGGTGTTCTACCACAACAGCGTGGCCCAGGTCATGGGCAGTATGGGCCTGGTGGGCATCGTAGCCTACGGACGGCTGCTCCACGACCGCATTGCTCTGCTGCGGGAGGGCGGCCGCGACCCGTTCATGCAGGCGCTGGCCGTGTCGTATCTGGGCATGGTGCTGATCTCCCTGTGCAATCCCGGCGAGTTCTGCCCCTTCCCCAACGCTGCCATGATGGTGATGCTGTTTGCTCAGGCGGAGGAGGCCGTGGGAGACGTGGCTGTCCCTGTGCGGCAGCTGCTGGTGCGTCATCTGGGCGCTCCCGCAGGGTTCCTGCAGTTTTGAAAACGTAGTTATAACATAGTAAGATGCGGTGCAGTCCCTTTTCGGAGACTGCACCGCATCTTACTTTACATGCTATTCGCCGTTGTCCAGCAGGTATTGCAGCCGCCGGAAGCTGCGCCGGGCCAGCAGAAAGCCCACAACCGCCAGCAGCAGGCACGCTGCTCCCAGCAGGAAGGTCCGGGCGTCCAGGGCCGCATGTTCGCATAGGAAGGAGAAAATGCGGTACGCCCCCATGACCAGCAGAATACCCAGCACCAGCAGGGCCACCAGCACGGTCATATCCGTGCACTCGTCGATCCGTTTCATATGCCCCTCCTCAGTCCGTTACCGTCACGTCCAGGCCGAACTCCTCCGGCAGGAACCGGGGGCACACGTTGCCGCTGGTGCAGATGGTGGAGGCGGCCAGCCGGGTGCCGATCTCGCAGGATTCGGCCAGCGTCTTGCCATAGGTCAGGCCGATGGTAGCTCCGGCAAAGAAGGCGTCTCCCGCGCCGGTGGTGTCCTTCACGTCCACCTTGCGGCCTGGACAGGCCCCCTGGTCCCCGTCACAGCTGGCGTACACGGCCCCCTGGGCCCCCATGGTAACGATCATCCGGGGAATGCGGGCGCTGCGGATCTTCAGGGCCAGGATCTTTTGCAGCTCCTCCGGGGTCTTTTCGCTGTAATCGTCGGAGAACAGAATGCCCATCTCCTGCTGGTTGCACACAAAGCAGCTGGTCTGCTGCAAGAAGTCCCGGCGCTCCACGGCAATGCTCATGTTGGACACCACGGCGTATACGTCCTTTTGGTACTTCCTGGCGTACTGGAACACCCGCTTGACGATCTCCTTGTCCATGTCGATCTCCAGGGCGATGCTGTCGGCGTCCCGGAAGATCTCGTCCCCCTTTTCGTCCAGCAGGGCGATCAGGGGCCGCAGGTCCGGGCGCTTGCTGATGGCGGCGCACACATCCCTCTGGTTGTCGAACACCGCCAGCCAGGTGCCCATGCCGTCGGGGGTGGGCAGTACATAGTCGGTGTTCACCTTGTGATTTTTCAGCTGGCGCACCACGTCGGAGCCCAGACCGGTGTCGTCCACCAGGCTCACAAACGTGGGACGCAGCTCCACGTTGGCGATGTCCTCCACCACGTTGCGGCTGACGCCGCCGGGGACCTGCTCCACCCGGCCCACATTGCGCCCGCCGGGGATATAGGTGGACGTGGGGTATCCCTTGATGTCCACAAAGACGGCGCCCAGCACCACGATTCCCATAAAAACGTCCTCCTGCGACTATATTTTCTTCATTATACCGCCTGGGGACCGTTTGGGCAAGCCCTTTCGGCGCATTTGTCTTGACGGGCCCCGGCCCCGGCGGCATAATAGAGGCAGCATACAAAAATTTTTCCCCTTTTCCGCGAAACCACCGGGATTTTTTGACGGGATGACAGGCAGAAGCAACTCGAAAGGAGAATGTCACCATGGAGGACCGCGACATCGTGACCCTGTACTGGCAGCGGGATGAGGAGGCCATCCGCCAGACGGACCGGCAGTATGGCCGGTATCTGTCGGCCATCGCCTTCCACATCCTGGCGGACCGGGAGGACAGCCGGGAGACCGTCAACGACACCTATCTGCGGGCATGGAGCTCCATGCCGCCCCACCGGCCCCGGGTGCTGTCCACCTATCTGGGCCATATCACCCGGCAGCTGTCCATCGACCGCTGGCGGGCCCGGGGCCGGGTGAAGCGGTCGGCCTACGCCGTGTCCCTGGAGGAGCTGGGGGACTGCGTATCCGGCCGGGACACGCCGGAGGAGGCCCTGGACCTGCGGGAGCTGGGCCGGGCCGTGGGCGACTATCTCCGGACGCTGCCGCTTCCCGCCCGCCGGGCGTTTCTCTGCCGCTATTATTATGCCGACTCCCTGGCGGAGACGGCCCGGGTCTGCGGCATCAGCGTACCGGCGGTCAAGAGTCAGCTGTACCGCACCCGCCAGGGGCTGCGGACATATCTGGAAAAGGAGGGCTTTGACGTATGAACCCGGAACAGCTCAGCGATGCCATGAATGAATTGCCCCAGGAGCTTTTGGAGGAGACCCAGGCCGCCCGGTCCCGGCGGAGGCCGCGATGGAAGCCGCTGGCCGCGGCGGCAGCGTGTCTGCTGCTGGCGGCGGGAGCCTGGGCGCTGGTAGGCCGCCCGGCGGAACCCGCCCCGGACCCCGGGGACCTGCCGGTGCTGACCATCGACAGGGACTACGGCGGCATGGGAGATTACCCGCTGTCGGCGGAGGAATTTGCCGCCTATGACGGCGGACCGTGGCGGGAGGGCATGGAGCTTGCCGCCCTGCCGGTGTTCCGCAACACCACCCGCATGGACGTGGCCAACGGCTTCCGCACCGGCGGCGGAGACTATGCGCAGCTGCGGCGGACCATGGAGCAGCTGGCGGCGGCGGCGGGGGCGGACGTGGCCCAGTCTGCCGTGGAGGTCCGGGTGCCGGACGAGACGGTGCAGGCCGCCATGGAGAATGCCTGGGCCGGGGAGACCTGGCAGTGCGGCGTGACGTTTGCCGTCAGAGGGGGTCCCACAGAGCTGGCGCTGACGTGGAAGGATGTCACCGTGACCGTGGGGGAGAGTGGAGAGCTGTGGGTGAAGCTTTCCCGGCCGGAGCTGGCGGCTCTGACCCCTGACGCCGCGGCGGCGTGGCTGCTGGAGCAGTACGGGGTCGTTTTCGGGGAGCAGACCCGGTATTTTATGGCCGCCCGGGACAGCGGCAGCTGTTCCCTGTATTTCTACCGGCCGGAGGAGGACCTGACCCAGGGCATCCTTCAGCGCAGCATCCTGAAAACGTGGGTCCGGCTGTCCGGCGGCAGCTGTGAGCTCCGGCTGTACCGGCCGGAGTTGTCCGACGCCAACACGGTGGGAGCTTATCCGCTGGTGACTGTGGACCAGGCCCGGCAGCGGCTGGCGGCGGGGCAGCACCTGTCTGCCTGGGAGCCCTTCCCGGGGGAGGACCGGGTCAAGCGGGTGGACCTGCAATACCTGGCCCGGCAGACGGACCGGTACTTCATGCCCTACTATGTGTTCTGGGTGGAATGTGACGACGGGGAGCAGGGCGTGTGCTATCGCCCCTATTACGTTCCGGCGGTGGCGGATGCCTATATTGCCGGCATGCCCCAAAGCCCCACCGGGGCGGCATAATGCGGCATATCGCCGGTTTCTGGGATATGGGCTGCTGGATACCCATGCGATTTTCACTCTGATACGGGCATTTTTCCCCAAATTGCAAGAAAGGCCCCCTGCTTTTGCCGCGTGAAAGCAGGGGGCCTTTGGCATATTTTTTACCGGCTGGCGGCATATAACTCTTTGGGCTTCGCCGTTTGCCGCTTTCGCGCGCCTCACATCGCCAGCGCGATCCACCTGATTTGTGACCCGTTGGCCCAGCACCGGGAGGAGCCGTTGGTCCGCAGGCGGAAGGAGCTGACGGTGATCTGGTCCGCCACGCAGGTGGTTGCCGCCGCTGCGGTGGTGTCGCCCGCTCCGCCGCCGCTGGAGTTGATGCACTGGGCAGCTGATTTGTTGGTCCGCACCCCCGGCACCAGACCGGAGGCGAAGTTGACTGCATATCCGCACACCACGTTATAGGTGGCCGTGCTGTCAAAGGTGGGGGCGTTCTCCACCCGCAGGAAGATCAGGGATGGCACGGTGCCCAGATTGTGGGTGACGGTCTCGTATACGGCGTTTGTTACCGTCTTTCCCAGCGTTACAGTGCCCTGGGCCATTTTCAGCGTACCGGTGACCTTTCCCCCGGCCACATACGCCGTCAGGCCCGCCAAGATGTCGCCCGCCGTGGCCGTGGCGTCTCCGGGATCCACTCCGCCGCCGGTGACGATGCCACCGATGGCCTCCGGGAAATCCTCGGCGGCAATGGTCGTTCCGCCGCCGGTCTTGCTGCGGATGGCGTCTGCAATGGCGCTCAGCAGAGCGCTTAGGGTGCTGTATTTTCCCATCAGTAGCTCGCCTCCATTGCCGCGCCGATGGCCGCCGTGATAGCGGCGCCGACCTGTGCCACCGTCTGGTAGCCCTTGCCTGTCACGGTGGATTCCACCTGTGCCGCCGTCTGGTACCCGCTGTCGTTGGTGATCTCGGAGGTCTTGGCAGGCACACGGGTGTTCAGCTTCCGCACATACACCAGACCGCTGGCCAGCATGGGCGTGACCTCATAGCTGGCGTTTCCGGTCAGTGCGGCGGAGTTGGCGGAGCTGCCGCCGGGGACGTCGCCAACAAACGTAATGCCTGCCGACACCGTGGTATACAGCTGTACCTCCGTGGCCGTGGTGTTCACCACCCGGAAGGGATTCACGTTGCCGTAGGTATACGGGATGAACACCCGGGCCTTGGCGCTGAGGGCCGTACCCAGCACCAGCGCCTTGTCGCACAGCAGCAGTTTGTAACTCTCGCTGCTGCCGCCGGTGGTCAGGTGTTCGTTGAGGTTTACCACCGTGTCCTGCAAATTGTCCACCGTCAGCTGATTGCCGGAATACCAGGTTTCCTCCGCCGGGTTCCGGCTGAGAAAGCCGGTGATAACGGCCTTGCCAATGGAGGTGTTGACGGCGCTCTGAACGGACAGCGTTCCCTTTATGCTCACCGTCGGGTCGTCCTCCACCGTCACGCCGTCCATGCGCAGGTTTTCAATGTCCAGCGGGATAATGACCCGTTTGGCGCTCTTGTTGACGACGTACAGCTGCTTGACCCGCAAGCTCCCCTTGCCGGACAGCCGCAGCGTGGGATTGGTCTCCCCGGATTTCTGAGTATGCCGCCAGCCGTCCACGCGGACGTCGAAGGTGCCGCCTGCGGCGCTGCTGGTGTAGATAATGGTCTTGGCGTCCGTCTCGATGTTCCGCAGGGTCAGCACGCCGGGCAGGGTAGCCTTGGTGGTGTACAGTGCGAAGCCGCCGATGCCATTGTTCAGCATCCGCACGTTTTCGATGGTGATGTTGGTGGCCGTGCCCAGATTGGGCTCCACGTCGATGCCGTACTGGGGCGCCGTGCGGTCGGTATAGGTGAAGTCGCAGTCCCGCACCACCACGCCGTCCGCCTCGATAATGGACAGGCCGTTGCGGCTGCATTTGTAGGTGCGGATCCGCTCCAGCGTCACGTTCTGAGAGATCTCCGCCATGGTCCCGTTGCCGCCTACGCACACGCCGTCGCCCCAGGTGTACCGGATATCCACATCGCTGACATGGACGTTGTGACTGTTGACGATGCGGATGCCGTGACCGCTCTCACCGGTGGTGGCCGTGTGGGACTCCCGGTCGCCGATGATGGTCAGCCCGCCCTCAACGGTGACGTTGTTCACGTTGTGGATGTTCAGCACGGCGTAGAAATCGTAGCCATTGGCGGTGAGCTGGAAGGTAGCGGCATCGAAAAGCAGCCGCTGCCCGCTGTGCACCGTCAGGGCGGCAAAGAAATTGTTGTCCGCCGTGGTCGCGCTGACCTTGTAGGTCCCGGTGGGGAATAACACGGCGGAGATGCCCCGTGTGCTGGCCGCATCCAGCGCCGCCTGGATGGCCGCCGTGTCGTCGGTGGTGCTGTCGCCCTTAGCTCCGAAATCCCGGACGTTGAGCACATCCCGGTACTTTTTCCGCCACCCGGTAGGCTTGCCGTCTGCATCCACGGAGGATACCATGATCTGGTCATCCGCCGCCAGACCGGACAGGCCCATGGCGGCAGCTACGTTGGCCGCCGTCACGTCAGACAGCTGGTTCAGCTTGGCCATGACCTGGGCATACACGTCCTTTGCCGGTGCGGCGGGAGGACCGCCTGCCGTGGTGATCGCGTCCAGCACGCGAAAATCCGCGCCCCGGCTGGTGTGGACATCCCCGGCAAACAGACCGATCGACACCCATCCTGCCGTATTCTGCACGGGCAGCCCGGCAGAATTTCCGGTGAACACCACGTCCTGATGGGTGCCGTCCGGAAGCTGCACCCGCATGGTCTTTGTGTCAAACGATGCCCATTCCTCGTCCAGATCCCACAGCACCGTGTAGTCGCTGTTGCCGCAGACAATGGTCCCCGTTCCGCTGGCCCGCTTGTTCCTGATTGTAATTTTCAATTCAGGCATGTACATCATCTCCCTTCGCATATATCCACACACTGCCGGGAGTTATACACGGCGTTGCCTGTTTGCCTGCGGCGGAGCGGGCGTTTTTGCACAGCGGAGGGAGCGGCTGCTCATGCGTCATTTCCGACGAGCCCGTGTCCGGAAAAGCGAATTATTTGAACGCTGGAATACAAGCGGAGGTAAATTCCATGTATAACCAAAAAATATAGCGTATTATCACGCACCAACTCTTTTGAAATTCGACATAGAAAAACTTGCATTATCTGCCAGAATATGTTTTTATTTGTAGGAAATACAAAGTAGAGAATATGTCCTTGGAAAGAGAGGTGTGGAATAGATGGAAAACAGTGCCGTGGTGAATCAGACCGGCCCGCTTTGTCCGGTGGGTTCTGCCCTCAGGGTCCCGCCGTTAGGATACCGTATGGTAAAGCGGGCCTTTGATCTGACCGCGGCACTTATTTTATCGGTGCTGCTGGCAGTGCCTGCGGCCATACTGATGCTGCTGATCCGCCTGGATTCTCCGGGACCGGCAATTTTCCGCCAGGAGCGCCTGGGAAAAAACGGAAAGCCGTTTATGATCCTGAAGCTGCGCTCCATGCGGCTGGACGCGGAAAAGAATGGCCCCCGATGGGCGGAGCGGAACGACAGCCGCTGCACGCGTTTGGGCAGCTTTCTCCGCAGATCCCGGCTGGACGAACTGCCTCAGCTCTGGAATATTTTGCATGGAGAAATGAGCTTTGTGGGACCGCGTCCGGAGAGAGCGTATTTTTATGACCAATTTGAAAAGACGATACCCGGGTTTCGGAACCGTTTGGCTGTCATACCGGGGCTGACTGGCTTGGCGCAGGTCAACGGTGGGTACGATTTAAGTCCTGACCAGAAGATCGTCTTTGACATGAAATACATCGAAAACTGCTGCGTGGGGATGGACCTGTCCTGTATGCTGAAAACGGTAAGGCTGGTGTTTACCCACGAGGGCGCACGGTAAAGAAAATGAAGATTGCAATACTTGCAAACGACACGACGTATACATATAATCTGCGCGGCGCGCTGCTCCGGCGGCTCCTTGCCGCCGGCCACCGGGTGACCGTTATCAGCCAGCTGCGTGGGTTTTGTCCGGAGCTGGAGGCCATGGGCTGCACGCTTATCGGCATTGACAACGACCGCCACGGGAAAAATCCCCTTCAGGACGGAAGGCTCCTGCTGCGCTATCTGTCCATCCTGCGGCAGGAGCAGCCGGAGGCGGTGCTTTCCTTCAACATCAAGCCCAATATATACGGCGGCATGGCCTGCCGGCATCTGGGCATCCGGTTTCTGCCCAACGTCACCGGCCTGGGGACGGCCCTGGAATATCCGGGCCCGCTGCAGGCACTGACCTGTGCGCTGTACCGGATAGGCGTTTCCCGGGCAGACTGCATTTTCTTCCAGAATCGCTCCAATCAGGATTTCTTCGCATCGCGCCGTCTGATCTCCCCCGGTACCCGGAGCGTTCTGCTGCCCGGCTCCGGGGTGGACTTGGGCGCGTTTTCCCCGCTTCCGTATCCCCGGGGAGACACCGTTCATTTCTTGTTCGTGTCCCGGATCCTGAAGGAAAAGGGCATTGACCTCTATCTGCATGCGGCCAGAGCCATCCGCCGCACCCATCCGGAGGCCGTGTTCCACGTCTGCGGCTGCTGCGATGATCCGGCGTACCGGGCCGTTATGGAAAGCGCCGTCCAGGCAGGCGACATCGTGTATCACGGGGAGCAGCGGGATATGCGGCCGTTTTACGAAATGGCCTGCTGCGTCGTCCACCCGTCCTATTACCCGGAGGGTATGGCCAATGCCCTGCTGGAGGCCGCGGCCTGCGCCCGGCCCATCATCACCACAGACCGCAGCGGCTGCGCGGAAACCGTGGAGGACGGCCGGACCGGCCTTCTGATCCCCATCCGGGACCAGGATGCCCTGACGGCGGCGCTGGAGCGGTTTCTCTCCCTGTCCTGGGAACAGCGGTGTGACATGGGCCGGCTGGGCCGGGAAAAGATGGAGCGCGAGTTCGACCGCGCCATCGTGGCGGACCGCTATATGCAGGTTCTGTTTCCTCAGAAAACCATCACCAAGGAGCGTCAGGCCATTGGACTATAAAAAGATCATCCGCAGCCGGGCGGCCCGGGAAAACATCCTGCGGGCCCTGACCTTTATTCCCGACGAGGCCATGCTGCGCATCCAATACCGGATCAAGACCGGCCGGGCGCTGCACCTGAAGCATCCCACCCGCTTCACGGAAAAGCTGCAATGGTACAAGCTGTATTATCGGGACCCGGACATGCTCCGCTGCGTGGACAAGTATGAGGTGCGTGCATATCTCCGGGAGCGGGGCTTTCAGGACCTGCTGCCCCGGTGCTTCGGCGTATTTGATAGTCCCGACCAGCTGCCTGTGCCGCAGCTGCCGGACCGGTTTGTTTTGAAGGATACCCTGGGCAGCGGCGGAAACGCCGTCCTGCTTTGTCCCGATAAAGACCAGGCCGATTGGCGCGCCGTCCGGAAGACTGCCGCCGGCTGGTGTGCCACGCCGCTGGTCCGGGACGGCGGCCGGGAATGGCCGTACTACTCCGGAAAGCCGCACCGGATCCTGGCGGAGGAGTATTTGCAGCCGGCCGCCGGGCCGCTGACGGATTATAAGTTCTTTTGCTTCGGCGGCAAATGCGCCTTTGCCTATGTCTGCACCGGACGCCATAACGGCAGCGCGGTGGGAATACACATTGTGTCGCCGTCGTATGAGAAGCTGCCGGTCGTCCGGGTAGGCGATGAACCGTCGGACCGGCTGCCGGACCGGCCGGAGAACTTTGGGGAGATGGTCCGGCTGGCGGAGGCCATCAGCGCGCCGTTTCCCCATGTGCGGGTGGATCTGTACAATGTGGACGGGCTCATCCGGTTCGGCGAGCTGACTTTTTTCAATGCCAGCGGATACATGCTCTATGAGCCGGACTGCTTTGATAGGGAGATAGGGGACCGGTTTTCGCTTCCGCAGCGGAGAGAACGACCCGGGGGAGGGGCATCATGAGAGCGCTGCTGGCAACGCAATTTTCCATCGTGCCGCACGGCGGCCGGTACTATACCAAATCTGCCTTTGCCGCCATCCTGCGGCGGTATGGCGCGGCCTTTGGTCCGCTGACGCTCTGCGTCCCTGTGAAGCAGACCTGGTCCCCCCTGCTGGAGGACGTTACGGAGGCCGTTTCCCAGATGGTGCCCGTTTCCCGGAACGACAGCATCCTGCGCCGGCAGCGGCGAGAGATGACCCGCGCCATCCGGGAGAGTGACCTGGTCATCGTGCGCTGCCACTCCTTTGTGGCCTTTTGGGCCTCGGACCTGGCACACCGCCTGAAAAAGCCCGTGCTTGCCGAGGCGATGTCCTGCCCCTGGGACGCCATGTGGAACCACGGGCCCCTGGGTAAGCTCATCGCCCCCTATATGTTTCTGAAAATGCGCCGGGTCATGGCCCAGGCGGACTATGCGCTTTATGTGACGCAGGAATTTCTGCAGCGGCGTTACCCGTGCCGGAATCCCTGGATCGGCGCGTCCAATGTGGCGCTGCCTGCACCGTCGGAGGAGGTCCTGACCCGCCGACTGGCGCATATCGCGGCCCAGGACCCGTCCCGGGTGACGCTGATGACCTGTGCGGCGGTGAATGTTGCTCATAAGGGGCATCGATTTGTCATTCGTGCCATTCCGCAGCTCAACGCCATGGGTATCCGGGTGCGGTATTTCTGCGTGGGCCAGGGAGATCCCCATGTCCTGCAAAGCCTGGCAGCCCGGTGCGGCGTATCGGACCAGGTGGTCTTTACCGGTGCCCTGCCCCATGAGGAGATATTCTCCATGCTGGATACCTGTGATATTTATGTGCAGCCCAGTCTCCAGGAGGGGCTGCCCCGGGCGCTGATCGAGGCCATGAGCCGCGGCTGCCCCTGCATCGGTGCGCGGACTGCCGGCATCCCGGAGCTGCTGCCGGAGGAATGCCTGACCCCCAGAGGGTCCGCCGGGGCCATTGCCGGTGCGGTTTCCGCCATGCTCCGGAGCGATTTGTCCCGATACGCCTGCGAGAGCTACCGGACCGCCCTGGCCTATCAGGGCCCGGTGCTGGATGCCCGCAGAAACGCCTTTTTTGACCGGATCCGGCGGGAGGTTGCCTCCGCCAGCGGGGGAGAGTGCTCATGAATCAGCATCGCCGCATAGGTCTGACGGACGCCGCGTCCTTTCTTTTGGCCATTTATTATTTGTGGTATCAGCTTCCCTTTATGCGTGCGACGTTTCAGGCGGAGCGCTATAAGTACCTGTTTTTTGCCTGCTTTGCGGCAGGTATCCTGCTGCTGTGCGCCGCCCGGCTGGAGAACTGCCGGATGCGTGTGCGGCTGACCCTCCGGGTGTCTGTGCTGACGCCGGTGCTGCTCTATATGGCCGTTATGGCCGTGTGCTATCTTCTGCACGTCGGCGATGCCGCCCGGCATATCCGCGTCAGCTTTTCCTTTTGGGGCACGCTGCTGGTATACCGGCTGTTCTCCTTTGACCGCAGGGCCCAGGTACGCTTCGGGCGGTATCTGCTGTTCCTGTTCCTGCTGACGGCGCTGACATCCGCGGCCGCCGTACTGACGGACAGCTCCGCCGCCCGCGCCATCTCCAACGCCTCTCAGCGGCCGGAAGCCGTGGCCCGGGATTATGTGCTGATGCGCCGCAACGTCAGCGGCATCTATCTGTTCCAGGACCTGGTCATTTTTGCCCCGATATCGGTGCTGATGCTGCTCCAACGCAGAAAGCCCCTGATGAACGGGCTGATTCTGGGCTTCGTTTTTCTGGCGGTGATCAAGGCGTCGTTTACCATTCCCCTGTTCGTGCTGCTGGTAGTGTGCATTTTAACGGTTGTATCCCAGCGGCGGGGCGTTGGCCTGATGCTTCTGGCCGCAGGTGGCTTTTTCCTGCTGGCCTTTCCGCCGGATGAGCTGTTTTCCGCCCTGGCGGGCGCCATCGACAATCGTTATTTCAGCGCTCGCTTCGCGGAGCTGGCCCTGTTCCTCCGGCAGCGCAGCATCCGGGGCGACCTGCAGATCCGGCTGCAATGCTATCTGTATTCCCTGCGCTCCTTCGCCGCCCATCCGCTGGGGATCGGGCCGTGGTACAGCTATGTCGTCGGCGACCGGGGGATCGGCTATCATTCGGCCATTCTGGACGATATGGCCCGCTATGGGCTGGCTGCCCTGGCTTTTTACGGCGTATTCCTGGCGAAGTATTACCGGATGCTCAGGGAGCAATGGGCCAGGATCGGACTCCGGGCCGCAGCAGCCATCATTACGGCAGGATGGGCTCTCCTTCTGCTGCTGAATATCGCCTTCCGGGCGGCGGATGAGAGTATTTTTATGCTGTACATTCTTCCGGTCCTGCCGGATATCCTTTTACAGTCTCGTAAGAAAACGGAGTGAACGACATGCCTCGGGTACTACAGGTGCTGTCCTCCCTGCAAACGGGCGGCGGCGTCCAGGTCATGCTGAAAAATTACTATGCCCAGCTGGCGCCGCTGGCCTTCCAAACGGACTTTGTGGTCTGCGGCGCGGAGCGCGGAGGCCTGGAGCCCTGGTTCGAAGCACTGGGCGCAGGGATCCACCATATCCCGCCGCGGTCTGAGGACCCGGTGGGAAATCTCCGCGCCCTGCGGCGCATTCTGGCCGACGGACACTACGACGTGGTGCACTGCCACCAGGATTATCATGGCGCTGCGGCCATGGCCATGGCCAAGCGCTGCGGCGTCCCGGTGCGGATCATCCACAGCCACCAGGCCTATCCGCCGGAGAGCGCGCTGAAGCGGCTGCGGCGGAGGATCGAAAGCCCCCTGGTCATCCGCGACGCCACGGTGCTGGCTGCCTGCGGCGAATTGGCCGGTGCGTGGCTCTATGGACAGGATGCCGTGGACTCCGGACGGGTGGTCATCCTGCGCAACGCCATTGACACGGAGGCCTTTGCCTTTTCGCCGGAGGACCGCCTCCGCCTGCGCCGGGAGTTGTCCATTCCGCAGGAGGCCGCGGTCATCGGCCATGTGGGCCGGTTCACGGAGCAGAAAAACCACCGGCTTCTGCTGGATATTTTCGCGGAATTTCACCGGCGCAGGCCGGATTCCGTGCTTTTGCTGGCCGGAGACGGGCCGCTTCGCCCGGAGATAGAGCACCAGGCTGACCGGCTGGGCCTGGGGGACAGTCTGCGCTTTCTGGGCATGCGCACGGACGTGCCGCAGCTTCTGAGCGCCATGGACCTGTTTCTGCTGCCCTCCCGCTGGGAGGGGCTGGGCATCGTTGCCGTGGAGGCCCAGGCCAGTGGCCTGCCCTGTGTCTGTTCGCATAAAGTGCCCAGGGAGGTAAAGCTGACCGATCAGCTCCGCTTCCTGCCGGAGGAATCCTATACAGCTCCCGCCGCCTGGTGCGGCGTCATGGAGCAGGCGCTGTCCGTCGGGCGGCGGGATGGCCGCGACGCCGTCTGCGCCGGGGGCTACGACATCCGCCGCCAGGCAAGGCGGCTGGAGTCGCTGTACCTTCACGGGACGCTGCTGTCCCAAGAGCTTTGATGCATATGGAAAAACTTTCCGGGAAGAAAATTGCGAAAAATATGATGCTCTCCGTGCTGGCGCAGGCCGTCTCGGTGCTGGTGGGGTTCGTGCTGAACCTGATCGTGCCGAAGTTCATTCCGGAGAGCGACTACTCCCTTTGGCAGAGCTACCTGCTGTACTCCCAATATCTGGGCGTTCTCCACTTTGGCCTGATGGACGGTATCGTCCTGCGGTACGCCCGGTTTGACTATGACGAGCTGGACAAAGACATGGTGCGCTCCCAGTACCGGGTGATCATGGAGCTGGATCTGCTGCTGTCGGCGGGGCTTCTGGCCATAGGCTGCCTCCTGCTCCGGGGAGATAACCGTGTGCTATGCATCCTGCTGGCCTGCACCGTATGCATTGAGATCACCTTCAACTACATTTCCTTCACGTTTCAGATCACCAACCGCATCACCCACTATGTGGCCTATATTGCCGTTTACCGGGTGATCTACTGTCTGCTGGTGCTGGGCTGCCTGGCGGCGGGGCAGAGCTCTTATATCTGGTTCTGCCTGGTCTATCTGGCGGCGGATGTGGCCGTTATCCTGTTTTTCGGCCTGCGATACAGCCGCCGTCTGCTGGTTGGCTCCATGGTGCCCAGGGCGCGGCTGCTGCCGGAGCTGCGGACAACACTCTCTGCCGGCGTATGGCTGATGCTGTCGTCCTACGCGGCCAATTTTCTGGTGGGCTCCGGGAAAATGGTGATCCAGTGGCGATGGGGCCTGCTGGTTTTCGGCAAGGTCTCCCTGGCCTTCAGCCTGACCAGCTTTTTCCTGCAATTTGTAACGGCCATCAGCGTGGTGCTCTTTCCCTCCATCAAGCGAATGGAGCCGGACAAGCTCCCGGGCATGTATTGCCGGATCCGACAGGGGATTTCCCCGCTGCTGTTTGCGGCTATGCTGCTGTATTATCCCGGCTGTGTGCTGCTGCGCCTCTGGCTGCCGAAATACGAAGTCAGTGTGTCGTATCTGGGCATGCTGCTGCCGCTGATTATCTACACGTCCAAGGTCAGTCTGCTGACCAACAATTACCTGAAGGCTTATCAGCAGGAGCGGACCATGCTGCGCATCAACGCCTCCTGCGTTGCGGCGGGGCTGGCGCTGTTTGCTCTGGGGGCATGGGTGCTGAATAGTCTTACCGCTGTTTTGCTGCTGGTGCTGCTGTCTGTGATGCTGCGGTCCATGTTTTCGGAGGCCGCGGTCATGCGCATCATCCATGTGGACCTGCGCCGGGAATTCGTCATCGAATTTGCTCTGACGGCCGTGTTTCTGATCAGCACCTGCCTGCTCCCGTACTGGTGGGGCCTGGGGGTGTATGGGGCCGCCTTGGGCGGCTATCTGCTGGGCAAACGCAGGGATCTGCGGCAGCTGGCGCACACGCTGCGGCGAACATAGAAAGGAATGCTCATACATGAAAATTGCAATTGCCGGAATGGGCTATGTGGGGCTGTCTCAGGCAGTGCTGCTGGCTCAGCATAACTCCGTATGCGTGGTGGATGTGGCGGCGGAGAAGGTGGACATGCTCAACCGGGGCATTTCTCCCATCCAGGATAGCTATCTGGATGCGTATCTGAATAAGCCGCATCTGCGGCTTCGGGCTACTCTGGACCCGGAGGATGGCTATTCCGGGGCTGAATATGTGGTCATCGCCGTGCCCACCGATTTCAATCCGCGGGAAAATGCATTCGACACCGCCATGGTGGAATCGGTGATCCGCCAAGTGCTGCGCTATGCGCCGGAGGCCGTCATGGTCATTAAGAGCACGGTTCCCGTGGGCTTCACCCAGTCCATGCAGTCCAAATATCCGACCGGCCATATTCTGGTCAGTCCGGAATTCCTCCGGGAGGGGAAGGCTCTGTACGATAACCTCTATCCCAGCCGCATCATCGTGGGAACGGACCTTGCCGACCCTGTGCTGACGGAGCAGGCGCACGCTTTCGCCCGGCTTCTGCAGGAGGGGGCAGAGAAAAAGAACGTGGAGCTGCTGGTGACCGGCTGCGGCGAGGCCGAGACCATCAAGCTGTTTGCCAACACCTATCTGGCTCTGCGCATCGGCTTTTTCAACGAACTGGACACCTTCGCCGAGCTGCGCGGACTGGATACGGGCTCCATCATCCACGGGATCTGCCAGGATCCCCGGATCGGCCAGTATTACAACAACCCCTCCTTCGGCTACGGCGGCTACTGTCTGCCAAAGGATACCCGCCAGCTGCTGGCCAGCTGCCGGAAGACGCCCCAGACGCTGATCGGGGCCGCCGTGTCCTCCAACGGCTGCCGTAAAAGCTTCATCGCCCGGCAGATCTGCCGTCGGGTGGAGACGCTGGCCTCCCAGGAGAACAGCCAACCGGTGGTGGGGATCTATCGTCTGACCATGAAGTCCGGATCCGACAACTTCCGATGCAGCGCGATCTTCGACGTGATGGAGCAGCTGCGCCAGGCGGGTGTCCCGATGCTGCTGTATGAGCCGGCCCTGACTCCGGGCCAGACGGTAGACGGCTGCCGCCGGACGGATGACCTGGCGCAGTTCAAGTCCCTCTCATCCCTGATTGTCGCCAACCGGTTGGATGATGGGCTGTCTGACGTACAGGATAAAGTATACACCCGGGATATTTTCGGGAGGGACTGACATGAAAGCGCAAAACGTTTCCCTGGAAGGGAAAACGATCCTGGTTACCGGCGGGGCGGGCTTTATCGGCGCCCGGCTGTCCCAGCTGCTGCTGGAGCGGATCCATCCGGTACGGGTGGTGGTTCTGGATGAGCTGAACGACTATTATGACCCTCGGCTGAAGCATTGGCGGCTGGAGCAGCTCCGGCACACGGCAGACCGGTATGCCGCCCAGGGAAGCCGGTTTGCCTTCGTCCGCGGCTCCATAGCCGATGAGCACCTGGTGCGCCGGACCTTTGCCGACTACGCCCCTGCCGTGGTGATAAACCTGGCGGCTCAGGCCGGCGTGCGGTATTCCATCGACCACCCGGACGCCTATATTGAGAGCAACCTGGTCGGCTTTTTCCGGATACTGGAGGCCTGCCGCCACTCCCTTGACGGCGGCGGCCCCGGGGTGGAGCACCTGGTTTACGCCTCGTCCTCCTCCGTATACGGCAGCAACACCAAGCTGCCCTACAGCACGGAGGACAAGACCGATTCTCCGGTCAGCCTGTACGCGGCCACCAAGAAGTCCGATGAGCTGCTGGCCTGCGCCTATGCCGGGCTGTACCGGATCCCGGCCACCGGTCTGCGCTTCTTCACGGTATACGGTCCGGCCGGCCGTCCGGATATGGCATACTTCAAGTTCACCGACTGCCTGCGCCGGGGGGAGCGCATCCCTCTGTATAACTACGGCAGCTGCATGCGGGATTTCACCTATGTAGATGACATCGTGGAGGGGATCCTGCGGGTCATGACCTGTGCTCCGGCGGCTGCTTCCGCCCCGGAGGGCGCGTCTGCCCCTCACCGGGTCTATAACATCGGAAACAGCCAGCCTGTGAAGCTGCTGGATTTTGTCCGGACGCTCCAGCAGGAGCTGATCCGGGAGGAGCTGCTGCCGCAGGACCATGATCTTGCCGCCCACACGGAGCTTTTGCCCATGCAGCCGGGGGACGTGCTGGCTACCTATGCCGACACTTCACCGCTGGAGCGGGATTTCGGCTTTCGGCCGGCAACGCCGCTGCGTGAGGGTCTGCGGCGCTTTGCCCGGTGGTACCGGGCGTTTTACGGGCCCCAGAGCTGAGATAATAGCCGGACAAGACCGCCGGATATTATAAATTCACAAGAGAGAGGAGATCCACTATGTCAAAACCCCGGCAGCTTCACCGTGTGCTTTCGGTGCTGCTGTGCCTGTGCATGCTGGCAGGTATGCTGCCTGCCTATGCACTGGCCGCGGACTCGAAGGCTGCGGGATCCTCTGAGCTGACAAAGGGCAGCTCCATCGAGGGAACGGATTATTCCGTGACGTCGCTGAAGAATTACGCGATTGCCCCGGATATTTCCGAAAAGGTCATCATCACCAACAATGCCGCAGGCAACTCTCAGACGGTTGCCAACGTCATGGAGGTGAACACCGCAGGCGGCCGCGCCAAGATCGTGGCCGGTTACGGCAACCGCAACCCCAAGGAACAGGGCTGGACCCTGAAAACCACCACGGACCAGGCCCATGTCTATGAAAAAGAGACAGGGCTGAACGTGGTGGGCGGCGTCAACGCCTCCTGGTTCAACATCAACACCGGCGAGCCCTCCGGCTATCTGGTGATGAACGGCGTTGTCCACCACGACAATTCCAGCCGCGCGTTTATCGCCGCCTTTGACGACGGCTCGGTGAACGTGTTCCGGGAGGGCACCACCCTGGCCCAGGCCGAGGCGGATCAGAGCGCCAAGCAGGGCAAGACCGTGAAGATCCTGGAGGCCGTGGACGCACTGGTGGCCATGGTCTGGGACGGCAAGGTGGTGGTCACCGAATCCGGCAACAGCGGCTACTATCCCCGCAGCTGCGTGGGCATCAAAGCCGACGGCACCGTGGTGCTGTTCCAGGCCGACGGCACCATGGCTCCCCGCTCCGTGGGCTATACCGCGGCCGAGGAGGCCCGGATGATGGTGGCCCTGGGCTGCGTGGCGGCCATCCAGCTGGACGAGGGCGGCTCCTCCACCTACATCTCCCAGCGGGAGGGTGAGCAGGACGTCACCATGCGCAACACCCCTGCCGGCGGCAGCGAGCGCGGTATTTCCGGCACCATTCTGGTGGTATCCACCGTGGCGGCTTCCGGTGAGTTTGACCACGCTGCCGTTACCCCCAGCGATGAGTACTATACCCCCGGCTCCTCCGTCACCCTGACGGCGGACGCCATGGACTTCTCCGGTGCTCCCGCCAAGGCTCTGCCGGAGGACGTGAGCTTCACCGTCAGCGATGAGACCATGGGCACGGTGACCGCCGCCGCCGTAAACGGCAGCAGCGCCTCCGCCACCTTTGTTTCCTCCGGCAAGACCGGCGACGTGACGGTGAGCCTGGTCAGCGGCGGGCAGACCGTGGGCACCGCCGTGCTCCACATCCAGAACCCGGACAAGCTGGCCTTTACCTCCGGCGAGGTGAACCTGAACTACAACGAGGTCAGCGATCTGGGCTTCAAGGCTACCTACCAGACGGAGACCGTCCACCTGCAGGACAGTGACATCCAGTGGTCCGTTTCCGATCCGGACGCCGGCAGCTTCACCGGCAACCTGTTCACCGTTACCGGCAACGTGAAGTATTCCGGCAGCCCCACCGTCACCGCCGTGCGGGGCGACCTGACGGCCTCCGTCACCGTGAACATCGGCATGGAGCCCACCATGATCCTGGACGGCGGCGACGAGGACCCCTGGGACTATTCTACCATCGGCACCACCGTGGAGAGCTTTTCCGGCATGGCGGCCAACGCCGTGGCCACTTATCACTACCCGGGCCGCGGCGGCGTGGTGAAGGGCTCTGTAGTATCCGATACCGACGAGGCATACGCCGATATCGTCCGCTTCGGCCACAACGCCGTGAAGCTGGAGTATGACTGGACGAATATCAACGGCACCGACGGCGCCTGCCTGGGCCTGGGCGACAACCTGGCCATCGACGGCACCCCCACCGCTCTGGGCGTATGGGTCTACATTCCCGAGGGCGTTCCTGTCCCCTGGCTCCGTGCCCAGATCGCCACCAGCACCAACGGCGGCCAGAGCTGGACCAACGCCTATATCAACTTCAGCAGCGGCAGCGGCGCCTCCGGCGAGGGCCTGAAGACCGGCTGGCAGTATCTGGAGGCTGATCTGACCTCCTATGCCGGTGCGCTGATCCGGGTCAACAGCGGCATGCTGTTCCGGGCCATGGTCACCACCAGCGGCATCGGCTGGTATACCACCGACGGCACGAAGCTGGACAAGAGCGAGCTGAAGGGCTATATCCTGCTGGATAACCTGTGCGTGGTGTACGGCGCCAACAACCAGGATGTCACCGCTCCCGTGGTGAACTCCATCCAGCTGGTCAACGACGACGGCACCAAGACCGAGCTGGAAAACGGCGCGACCCTCAACTCCGGCAATCTTCGCTTCTTCGTTACCTACGACGACAGCGAGGAGACGGATCCCTACGCCACCGGCGTGGAGTCTGCCTACTTCTACTTCGACGGCACCTACCGGGGAAGGTATGACCGGGACAACCTGGGCAGCACCTCCGGCCTGATGCACTTCGGCAGCGGTCTGCACTCCATCACCTTCTACCTGAAGGACGGCTACGGCAACGTCACCCGCGAGACCCGGTATTTCACCGTGGCCGCGGAGGAGACGGACGTGCCCGGTGTGTCTCTGGACCTGCGGGGTGAGCCCACTGTGGGCAAGACCTGGCAGCTGGCACTGACCGCCACCGACCCGGCGTCCATCACCTCCCTCAGCGCCAATGTCTCCGTTTCCCGCAGCTATCCCGTCACCGGCGTCACCTTCCCGGAGGGCGTTACCGGTACGTATGACTATGACGCCGCCAAGGGCGTTGTGTCCGTGAGCATCACGGCCATCGACCACGCGGTATACACCGCCGGTGCCCTGGCTGTTATCGCCGTGGACATCCCCACCTCCGTTGCCGAGGGCAGCAGCGTCAACGTGCAGGTCACCAAGGGATCTTACGGCTGCAAGCAGACGGAGGGCCAGGGCATCAGCGACCCGAACCAGTACGCCACCGGCTTCACCACCCCCGTGACGAACCGGCCCATTGAGGCCATGTACCGCATCCAGGCGGACACTGCCGTGGTGGGCAGCACCGCCTCCGCCGCCGTCACCGTTATCCGGGACGGCAAGGCTGCCGCCGGTGTCCATGTGTACGCCAACGACGGGCTGCTGGGCGATACCGACGAGAACGGTCGGATCGACATCTCCAGCCTGACGGCCAGCCAGGGCAGCGTGAACCTGCGGGCTGCCGATGAAGCGGGCAACTGCTCCTATCAGATCACCCTGTTCAGCTATGACGCCGTGGGCGACGAAACCGGCGCTCCCTATAACGTCATCTACAACCTGGCCCCGTCCGCTGACGGCAAGACCATCACCTGGATGAGCAACCCCGCGCACAGCGGTGATCGGGCTGTGGCCCGGCTTTCCGCCAACGCCGACATGACCGGCGCTGTGGAGGTGGAGGGTACCAGCCGCCTGATCTCCTACTCCTCCAGCAAGCAGATCAACCGTGTCAACGGCGTGTCCCTGACGGGCCTTGAGGCCGGGGCCACCTACTATTACCAGGTGGGCGACGGCTCCGTCTGGTCCGACGTGCGCAGCTTCACGGTGCCTGCCGCCGAGAAGCAGACCCGGTTCTTCCTGCTGGCGGATATCCAGGAGGAGGCCGCTCTGGAGGGCATGGGCCGCATCGCCGGCTGCCTGGCCGGGCAGTATCACTTCGGCGTCCAGCTGGGCGACGCAGTGGATAACGTCCGCTACTACAACCAGTGGCAGGATGCCCTGTCCCTGTTCACCCTGGACGGCATCCGCGATACGGATATGATCCACGTCGTCGGCAACCACGAGGCCGACGACAGCGGCAACGGTGCCATCGCTGCCAGGAGCGTGTTCGGCGTTCCCGCCGCCTGGTACTCCGTGGAGCGGGGCGACGTGTACATCGCCGTGCTGAACCACACCTCCGATAAGGATACCATCCAGCAGTTTACCCAGTGGCTGGTGGAGGACGCGGCCAAGAGCACCTGCACCTGGAAGGTGCTGGTGACCCATGTGCCCGCTTACTACACCAACCCCACCGGCGGCGGTGAGACTTACGTGCAGTATCTGCCCGCAGCCTGCGACGCGGCGGGGATCGACTTCTATTTCTCCGGCAATGACCACAGCTATGCCCGCACCGCCCCCATGACCGGCGGTCAGGTGGACGAAAACGGCACGGTGTACTACATCTGCGGCTCCACCGGCGGCAAGTCCTACTCCATCGTGAACAATCCGGACTTCCACTTTGACGTGGCCACGCTGAACTTCGACAGCGTCTATGTGGACGTTACCGCCGACCGCTTCCAGGCCACCGTTACCGCTTATAACGTGGCCACCGACGGCACCAAGACCGTTCTGGACCAGTACACCAGGCGCGCGGTGCCGGTCTGCAAGAACGATGAGCACACCTACCTGTTTGACCTGGACACCAAGGAGCTTTTCTGCGACGTCTGCGGCCACACGGAGAACGCGGTGGACGAGAAGTTCTCCGGCTTTGTCCGCGAGCAGGAGAGCCGCCGTCTGATGTATCTGGTGGCCGGTGTGCCTCTGACCGGCCATATGCACTATGAGGATCGCTTCTACTTTGCCGACGATCAGGGCTATGCCTACGACGGTGCGTACAATATCTGCGGCGAGACCTGCCTGTTTGAGGGCGGTTTCTTTACCCGCAGCACCACCGCCGACGTGCGGGCAGCCGGCCGTTCCGGTACGAATGTGGACTTCATCCTCTATGGAGACGGTCTGTTCAAGTTCATGGGCACCGGCGAAAACTATCCCCTGTCCCGGGTTTGGAACAGCCCATGGTACAGCTACCGCAACTATGTCAGGAGGCTGTATGTGGACAGCGGCATCACGAATCTGGACCGCTGGTTCGCCTATTCCAGCCGGAACCTGACGGAGGTCACCTTCGCCGAGGGCAGCCGGATCACCCGGATCGACCAGAACGCCTTTGCCCGCTGCTCCAGCCTCCGGACGCTTCGGCTGCCGGAGACCGTGACCTATATCGGTTACGATGCCTTCACGGACTGCACGTCGCTGAGGGAGCTCTATCTGCCGGACGGCGTCAACGCCATTATGCCCAATGCCTTCACCCGGGACATCGCCCTGGTGCTGAGCGTGGGATACGGCAGCTATGCCAAGGATTGGGCTGCGTCCCGCGGCATCGCCTACACGGAGCGTGAGCCGGCCGTGGTGGCCTCCGGCGTATGCGGGGAGAACCTGACCTGGAGCCTGACCAGCGACGGCGTCCTTACCCTGGAGGGCACCGGCTCCATGGCCACGTACTATGGCGAGGCCAACATTCCCTGGCACGCCAACCGCGCCCTCATCACCACCGTCAACGTGGGTGCAGGCGTCACCAAGCTGACCACCAACGCATTCTGCGGCTGCACGAACCTGGAGACGGTGAACTTTGCCGAAAACAGCCAGCTGCAGATGCTGGGCGGCTCCGCGTTCAAGAGCTGCACCAGCCTGAAGTCCATCACCCTTCCCGAGGGACTGACCGCCATCAGCGGCAACGCCTTCAAGTATTGCCGCGCTCTCCGGAACGTCTATCTGCCGGACACCATGTCCGTCATCGACAATCTGGCCTTTACCGGCCTCTCCGGCATTACCTTCAGCGTGGCCAAGGACAGCTATGCCAAGCGCTGGGTGGAGTCCCACGGCTTTGCCTACACGGAGCGTGAGCCGGCCGTGGTGGCCTCCGGCGTATGCGGGGAGAACCTGACCTGGAGCCTGACCAGCGACGGCGTCCTTACCCTGGAGGGCACCGGCTCCATGGCCACGTACTATGGCGAGGCCAACATTCCCTGGCACGCCAACCGCGCCCTCATCACCACCGTCAACGTGGGTGCAGGCGTCACCAAGCTGACCACCAACGCATTCTGCGGCTGCACGAACCTGGAGACGGTGAACTTTGCCGAAAACAGCCAGCTGCAGATGCTGGGCGGCTCCGCGTTCAAGAGCTGCACCAGCCTGAAGTCCATCACCCTTCCCGAGGGACTGACCGCCATCAGCGGCAACGCCTTCAAGTATTGCCG
>ERZ780040.32-NODE-32-length-44874-cov-26.1132_pt1 | contig 44874 bp, 71 predicted proteins | sample MGYA00511852_ERZ780040 | MGnify/ENA primary metagenome ERZ780040 (study PRJEB29588, sample SAMEA2150866) | human gut metagenome | biome: human gut; feature: human-associated habitat; material: faeces | place: Denmark | collected 2008/2010 ... | reverse complement strand
GAGAACGAAGATGGAAGCATGAATGTTAAGCAGATTGACAGACTTCTTCTGACCGAATATGCAATTAAAGCAATTCAGGAACTGTCGGCTGTGGTCAAAGAGCAGAGCCGCAAGATTAGAAAATTGGAGGAAAAATTGGATGGAATTAAAGGGAATTGACGTATCATCTAATCAGGGGAAACCAGACTGGGCGAAGGTTGCTAAATCCGGCGTTAAATTCGCAATCTTGAGAGTGCATCAGAGGAGCGGCATTGACAACTCATTCGAGTACAACTACAAGGGATGCAAGAGCAACGGAATCCTTGTCGGTGGTTATAAGTATTCATACGCTCTGACACCGTCTCAGGCTATTGACGAGGCGGAAGATATGATTGCCGCACTGAACGGGCGAGGACTGGACTTTCCGGTGTTTTATGACCTTGAGTGGTCTAATCAGCGAAAACTCGGTAAACAGGCGGTTGAGAACATTGCAGTTGCATTTCTGATAAGGATGAAGAAAGCCGGTTATAAGGTCGGTATCTACTGCAATCTGGATTGGTACAATAATGTTCTGTCAGATACCCTGAAAAAGTACGACTGCTGGATTGCACGGTATCCGGCAAGCGATAATGGAACCGTCCAGACACGGCTGAAACCACCGGTCGGTGTAGGCTGGCAGTATTCCAGTAAAGGAAAAGTATCCGGTATCAGCGGAAATGTTGATATGGATGTGTTCTACAAGGACTATAGGGGAGCAGCACAGAAAGGAGAAACAAAAATGGTAAAAATCAGTAACTGCGGACATGATGAGAACGGAAGGTATGCAGGTGGGAAAGCTGGAGATCAGACTGGTACAGAGTATCGGATCATGAACTGGTACAGCAGGCCGTGGCTCTGTGTCCTGAGATTCAATGACGCCAAAATCGCAGCCATGATCGCAGACATGGCAGCAAAAGCAGCCCAAAATAATCTCATTGGGTACGACCAGGGTACTGCCGGAAACAGCAATGACCGGTATTCGTTCTGGCAGCACTTAAAGGCAAGTAACTACGATCCGGCGCAGATCACGGTAGCTTGCGAATCTGATTGCAGTGCGAGTACAGCAGCTATCGTCAAGGGGGCTGGGTATCGCTTAAATAACGCAAAGCTCAAAGCGGTCAGCATCTATCTGACAACACGAAACATGAGGGCCGCAATGAAGACTGCCGGTGCGAAATTACTGACGGATAGTAAGTATCTGACATCCGGTGACTATTTAAAGGCAGGAGATATCCTTCTGAATGATAACCATCACGTGGCTATTGCCGTTACCACCGGCGCAAAAGTAAGTACGCCTTCAACCACGCTCACCGGTGCCTTCCAGACAAGACTTCCGATTCTGAGAAAAGGCAGTTCCGGAACAGCAGTGGCAATGCTTCAGGCAATGCTGGGTGTAGAAGTTGACGGACAGTTTGGGAACGATACATATAATTCCCTCAAAGTTTTCCAGAAAAATGTTGGCGTAACTGCAAATGGAACTTGTGGCATTGATACCTGGAAGAGAGTGATTGAGCACATGAAAGCAAATACTAAATGACAAATTAAGCCCCTTGGAGTTAATCCTTGGGGCTTTTTTCCTTTAAACCAAATTTATGTTCTGATTGATTTTTCCTTCAGAACAAGGTATACTATCAACAGCCGCACAGGGGTTGAACTTATGATGTAAAGTTTCCTGTGTGGCTAGCACAAGTTGATAGTGCAGATTGATTCCACCGTGCATGAACGGAAGAGTTGTATGTCCCAATTCGGGGGCTGTTAGCAGCGGCACGAGTGGACAGTCAGGAAAAGAGTTGGGCCTAAAAACCCGACTCTCTTTTTTTACGTCAAATTACGATGTTATGAACAGATATAGATTTACATGGTTAGTCACAAATTAGTCACAAATAAAGTCTGAAAAACCGCATAAACAAAGGATTCTTGAAGATTTTCATTAAAATTAGATTATAGAAAATGCCTTTTCAGAATCCCTTGTAAAATGCGGAAAAGCCAGTAAAATCAAGGCTTTGCAGACTTTTGTTAGAGCAATTAAGACAGTTTAAAAGCGATAAAAACAGAAACGGTTAGTCACAGTTAGTCACAAATGGGACTTTTATTTTCTCTATTTCTTCCCGGAGTTCCTCCAGGGTTCTGTGACCGTACACAGCGTTCGTGACATCGTTTCCGAACGAATGTCCCAGCATCCTCTTCCGGTCGTTCTCCCGGACTCCGTATTTTTCACACAGGGCAGAAAAGGTATGTCGGCAATCGTGTGGCGTGTGTTTCGGGTTTCCAGCTATATTCAAGCGTTCCAGTGTAGGGTAGAAGAGTTTGTCTCTGTGATGTTTTTGCGTATACATTAGAAGCTTTCCTTGTGATTCCATTTTTGATCGAATAAAATCATACACGGCTGAATGGATAGGTATGATCCTGTCTTTTCCGGCTTTTGTTTTAATGCCACCTTGATAGTATCTTTCTTCGAGGTTAATTGAAAGTTTTGATACTTCACCAATCCTCCATCCAGAATAACACATGATTAGAATGAGCTGCACTTCCGGATCGTCGGTATTGTTCCAGAGGACTTGCAATTCCTCATCCGAAAAGGGCGTGCCATGTTCCGTGTCGTGAGGTGCGTTGTTCCGAACATAGAGAGCTTTGTTTTCCGTGACAATCTCAGCATACATGGCGTACTTGTACATCTGCTTAAACAATGTCAGTATCATCATTACGCTTTCTCTTTTGAGCGGACAGGTATCTAACACCTCTTGCATGTCAGGAGCCTTTAAATCCTCAAATACGCGGTTGTGGAGTACCGTGCAGTTTAAATATCCGTTCCGGTATGCGCTCTTTGAGCTGTATGATAGCTTTGTCCCCTCAGGAAACTTCCATTTCATGAATTGCTCATATACCTCTGAGAACGTCAATTTGTGCGTTTCCGGGTGTTTTTCCTCTGTGCCCTTAAATGTATTGTAGTCTGACAAGATACGGCTTACAAGGGCGTCTGTGTCCGTTGTAGGGGCAATCTCAAGTTCTTTTTCCATACCTGGCTTATACGTCCCGGCTTTGTAAGCTGTCAGAACGGCGAACCCTTTCAGATAGTCGTCAACATAGCAGATTGCAGGTGGACGGATTGCTTTTCCCGTTGCGTCAATCGTTGCCGGTGGATGCACTGCATAGCAGTTTCTTCGACCCTTGCCGAGATAGCGGATAGAGCCGAAACTGTTTGGCAGTTTTGGGTACTTCTTTCTTTTTGCCATATTTTTCTCCTTATAAAAACAGCCCCTGCCGTTTAAGCAGGAGCTAGTCTGGTTTACTCAATCTCGTCAATGTCAAAAGAATATCCGAGGACTTCTCCAACATCTGTGCATTTTCCTTTTAATGTTACTTTATCGCCTTTGGCAAGAGATGCTACCTTTGATTTTTGCTCGTCGTTTTTAATATTACACTGTACGCCGATGATTTCAAAATCGCCATCTGCTGTGAGGCTGATGTACTTTCCGGAAGCATCAATGTTACTGAGATTTCCAGTGATCTCAAGGTATTTACCTTTGTATTTATCAGATGCACCCATGGCGTTGCTATCAAGATCGGACATCATATCATTGACGGAAACAGCAGTGTATTCGATCGGTGTAGCTTCTTCTTTTGGTTTAGCAGCAGTTTCTTTCTTTTCTGAAGAAGTAGCGGTTGCTGCGCTTTTATCTGATTCTGAATCACTTTCGCCAGCTACAGCTCCGATGATGGCTCCGACAAGGATTATCAGCACAACCCATTTGAGCTTTCCACCTTTTAATTTCTTCCGGCACTGCGGGCAGACTTTAGCATCTGCCGGAATCTCCGTTTTACAATATTTGCATTTCTTTGTTTTCTCTTCGCTCATGCTTTATTTCCCTCCAATGACGTAGTTTTCATATTTTTCTCTTATTTTCGCAAGTTCTCTTTGCCTGATCGGGACGATCGCGCCAGATACCATCGTAAAAAAATGGCTTACTTCGCTTACCTCGTCCATATTAACTATATAGCTCTGGTGGCAGCGCAAAAATCTTCCGTCAAGACTCTTTTCGATATCATTGAGCTTTCCTCGTTCCTTGTGTGATATTCCGCACGTGCAATGGATCATTATGTATTTGTTCTGGCTTTCGATGTATTCAATATGCCGGAATTCAGCTCTGTGAAAGTAGTCCTTGTTCTTGATAGTAAGCGTTTTTTCACGGATATTTTCAAGTGTCTGTTCAACAACTGAATACATTCTTCCATGTTCAGAGCCTTTAATGATGTAATGAACCGGCAGCACATCAAGTGCATCAAATACATATTCTTTGCGTTCTGTCCAAAAAGTGATATTTCCATAGTATCCGATTTTTCTTAATATTTTGGCAATCTCTATGCCATTTTCTCCGTTAATGGAGACATCAAGAATTATTATGTCATACCATTCACCATCTGAAACATCGTCGATCAAAGGCTTTCCGCTGGTGTAGGTGGCTAATGTATATCCACCATCACCATGCTCTTTTAGATATCGGTCAATGCTATTTTTGAAAATCTCAATCCGTAAATTATCATCGTCACAAATCGCAATTTTCATGTAAATCATTCCCTTGTAAACATTGTTTTCGCCATTTGCAAAAAAAAGTGTTTAAATATGTTATTTTTATTATAGCATCGTTAAATTTAGTTGTAAATAGACGTTTTGAGGTGATTTATGAAATGAAAATAATCAAAAATATACTAATTATAATAGGAGCTGTGCTTTTGCTTAATTACATTGTTTATTTACCAATGTGTGTAGACGATTATATCCGTGAAGAGTCAGAAGTGTATTCTGTCCAAAATGCGTACAGATCTTCTACCCTACATAAGAATAGCGCCCATGAAATAAAGCAGACCATGCTGCCGTTTTTATTCGCCCTGCCACTAAGCAGAAAAGACTATATCTTTGATGTTACGAATAATTTCTATGCAATCATAAACATATCGGTGTATATCTGGCAGTTGCCAAGGGCAAACATTAGTGATATAATGGCATGAAACGAACTAATGTTCGATTATATTTCCCGCAGCCGAACATATACTGTAGTGTAGATGGTAGTTGTGATAGGGAGGGTTATTATGGATTATAAGAAAGAGATTATTGAAATGATACAGAATATACATAGTGAAAAATTTATGAAGTTTTTATACAACATGATTATTTCGTTTAAAAAACAATGGGGGTATTAAGAAAGCAGGGAATTAATCCCTGCCTTTTTTATGGAGAAATTCAATCATGTCGAAAACGCTTTTCTTATCAGATTCGCTTAATTCAATCAGCAACTTAACATGTTCAACGATGTTTGGATTTGACATCATCTTTGGAATAAAATCCGTGTCTGTTTCCAAATTCTCTTCCCATCCCATTAGGTAAGCGGGCGTTGTGCTAAGTGCTTTCGCTAACTTATCTATGTATTCAGCAGGAACTTTATCAATATCACCCTTTTCATATCTAAATATAGTTGATCTTGAAACTCCCAATTTCTCAGCTAACTCATCAGCACTCATATTAAGTTGTTTTCTTCTTTTTTTCATTTGTTCACCAGTTTCCGACATTTTCCACACCTCCTTTCCTTGAAAATATAATACCACAAGTGATGCAAATATGCAACAAAAATAATTGCAAAAATGCGATTTTTAGTATTGACAAATGCGACTGCGAGAGGTAATATATAATCACAAAGTCGCAATAATGCTACTGGAAAGGAGGTAAAACTTGTGATTGTAAATATAGCAAGACTTAAAGGTAAAATTGTTGAGCATGGAAATACGCAAGAAAATGTTGCAAGCGCAATTGGTATGGACAGAAGTACTTTTTACCGCAAGCTGAAAGACGGCGGCGAGAAATTTACAATCGGTGAAATTCACGGAATTGTAAGCGCAGTTCCTTTAAGCAGGGACGAAGCAATAGACATTTTTTTTACACAGCAGTCGCAATAATGCTACTGGAAAGGAGACGAAAACATGAAATACAGTCCGCTTGGTAGTGGAAAGCTGATATCTCAAACTTTCAATGATGGTTGCTTGAAAACCACTTTTGAAAGAGAGAACGGATTGAAGTCCGAATATGAAATTTATGTAAATTGGACGAATCCGAATCAGTTAGCAGAAGTTTCATTTCAGTTGCCCTTCCACGATTGGCAGACACTTGAAAAGTCTGAGGTTTGGAAAAATCTGGATGAATTTCTTTCGGAAGTTCAAATCGAATATATTCCGAAGTACCGCCAAGTCCAACCAATTGTAGCGGAAAAGGTTGTGTATAGAAGTCTGTTAGGTTCTTTAGTTGCATTCTTTCGTGATAAATTGATTCACCAATAGCGCGCCCTTTTAAACATGAATAATGGGTTCCACTATACATGTAAGAAATATTTACGATTGATATGGCAATTCTGGAACGATTGATAATTTCAAAATGAACAATCAACTCATTATTATCTTTCAACTTGAAACCAATAGGAATAAACTCTATTTTTTTTCGAGATTGGAATAAGTTCCATACAGTTCCAGCAGACCCTATTAACCCAAGCATAAAGGAAACATTTTCAAACGTAATGATTTCTTTAGCCGATTTTAAAATTGAAACAATTTGATTTATTTTAATCACCTCCCATATACAGGGAGTATATCACAAGAAAAGAGGTGAGTATATGTCTGAAAAAGAAAAAAGAATCATTGAAAAGCTGAAAGAAGCGATTCCTAATATGTCAGAGTTTGACAAGGGATACATTCTTGGTAAGACGGAAAGTTTTTCTGAGAATAAGCCAGATGATTCTGGTAAGGAACAGAAAGAAAGTTCTTAACTTGGAGGTGAAAACAAATTGAAAAACAGAATCGCATTCTGGATTCTTTGTTTTGTGCTTTCGGCTACCTGTGGAGTACTTGGAAGCCTACTCGCGCAGTGGATGCTAAAGTAACATCTGAATGATTACAGTAGCCAGGAATCCAGTAAATCCGCCAACAGCAGCACTAAATAAAGCTACTCGGAAATCATGTCGCCATTGCTGTTTCCGTAATTCTTTTTCTTTAGCTTCTTTTATTTGCTGCTCAAGTACGCTATGCGGAACTATGGAGCCGTTTGCCATATTCGGTTTCATATTATTATCACCTCCCATCTATAGGGAGTATACCACAAGAAAGGAGTAAATGTATGAGTAGATCACTTGAAAAAAGGATTCGTTCATTGGAAAGAAGAGCTGCCAACCTTGAATCGCAACTTCAAGACCAGCAACAAATTATTTCTTCTCAGCGTCCGAACGTCCGCCCTGAATCACTTTTAAAACAGGTGGATTGTGATGCTCAGTCAGGTGCTCGTATTCCAGCATTCCGAATGAATCTAGGTAATCGAACATTATTTGAGGTGAAAAATGGGAGCAAATAATTTTACACATTTTACCGGAAAGAAATCTCCATTCAAAACTCAAAAGAGAAAGAAGAAATCAAAGGTAAAAAAAGTTCATAAAAACAAATATGAAAGGAGCATAAAATGAGCGAAGTTGATACTTACATCAAAGAAAATGCAGAAGTTCATCAGTTCGCCGCAGAGGTTGCGAGAATCATATCAGGCATTCCACAGATGCCGGAGTTTTCATCAGAGAGTATGAGCGTATCTGATACAAGCAAGCTGATCGGACTTCCTGCAACATCAATCCGAGCAGGAATTGTATACGGATGGCTGCCGATCGGGACTGCTATCCAGAATAACAAGCCAGCAAAAAGCCTTTCCGGTGGCAGGATCACATACATCATAAGCCCTAGGAAAGTCTATGAAGTGACCGGCCATGTCTGGAAAGGCAAGGCTGCTCTTAATAAGTAGGTGCCCCGGAGGGAGTCGACACCTCCGCCCCGGAGCTTTGCACCCACTAAAGTACCTTAGTGGATAGATACATTATAGTTCTCTATCTGCTAATTGTAAAGACAAATAAGAAAAAATAAGGAGAAATTAGCTAGATATGAGCGAAATTAGAAACGAAAATCAGCCAGCATGGGCTGACATCGAAGTAGCACTTGCAACTGAAATCGTTGAGGAGAGCAAGAAAAAGTCAAGAAAGTGGTTCACCGCATGGATTGTAACGGCCGCCGCACTGGTAGCGAGCAACCTTGCGTGGATCATAGGAGGTATTAGTGAATAATCTGAAAAACATCATCTGTGCCGCACTAATCGGGAGTTTTTCCACATTCCTCCCATTTTGGCAGTGGGGCGGACCGGGCAGTCAGCTTTTTGCGGCGGCGATGACCACGATGATCGTATACGGAATTCTCTGGGACATTGATACGCCAGAGAGAAAGGAAAATGAAAATGTTTGAGAAAGAAATTGACGAAATTTACGAACTCTGTAAAAGAGTTGCAAATGAAGTTCCGACAGCAAACGCCTCGTTCAATTATTCGATTTATGGCATGAGTGTATGTGGACTTAAAAGGAAGGAAGATGTCAGTCTTCCCGAAGGAAAATTTAAATGGGATTTGTATCAGAGTGTATCTTTTGATCCGTTTTACGAAAAAGAAAGTCGTGAAAGTCTCAATAAAATCAAAGCTTTCTTGCTGGAACTTCTGATAGATGGGGGGGGGTGCCCGTTAAATGCTGAATCAGACAGATTTGAAGCTCCTGCCGACAATGGAACTGACAGCGGCAGTAAACGAGCTTCTGGGGGAACTGAACAGGCGGAAAGCGTACATTCTTGACTGGGAGAACCCGGACATGTATCTGAATCATCTTGAGTATCATTGCGCCGGTGGAATCTTTTCAAACGGCGAGCAGAATCCGGCGAAAGGAGATGGCTCTGACAATGTTTACTGTTTCTTTAGCGAGGTGAGAAAAGATGCAGGAGAGAATTGATGAGATCCTTGCTCTGATAGACGAGCAGCTTTCTCTTGTAGCCGATAACTACATTGAGAGTTCATACAAGGCAAGGACACTGGCAAGCTACGTGCAGGCCTTAAATGGGCTTTTAACGGCTCAGAAATCGTATAAGGAGGAAAATATCGGTGAGTGAATTTGAAATCCATATTCCGGCAAGGAAGAAGCAGGCAACAGCCGAAAAAGACGCAGCAGTAAAAGTAACAGGAGAAGCTTATAATGCACTGACAGAAATCTACAACGAAAGTACATTATCAATGCGTCAGATCGCGAGCATTCTGATTATCGAAGGCAGCAAACATATCGTGTACGACAAAGTGGAGGTGTGAGCTATGGCAAACTTAATTGGAATCATGGGAGAGCCTGGAAGTGGTAAAAGCACATCCCTTCGTAATCTCAATCCAGAAGAAACTTATTACTGTGATTGCGATGGGAAGGGCCTGAATTGGAAAGGCTGGAGAGATCAGTATTCCACTGATAAGAACAATTATGTGAAAACCAGTTTTCCACAGACTATAGTCAAATATCTTTTAAACATTGCAGAAAAAGCGCCGCATATCCATTATTTCGTTGTTGATACCGTAAATAACTTAATGGTATCAGACGAAATGAGAAGATGCAAAGAGAAAGGCTATGACAAGTGGATGGACCTCGCATCGAGCATCTGGGACTTGGTGGATATTCCGTCAAAGCTCAGAGACGATTTAACAGTGATTCTGCTGTTCCACACGCAAACAGAAATGACTGACGCGGGTTATGAGTTTACCAGAATTAAGACCAATGGAAGAAAGACTGAAAAAAATAACATCGACAGTAAATTCAACTGGTTGCTCAGATCAATGAAGCAGGAGAACACCTATTGTTTTTCAACCACTTCTCATAACGACACTGCAAGAACGCCACTGGGGGCATTTGAAGAGGAATATATTCCGAATGATATCATGAAGGTTATTGAAGTTATGAAGGAGTTTTGATGAGAGAACAAAACTGGTATGTATTTTTAATAGGCCGATACGCCTATCGAATAAGGTGCGAATCTTATTATATTCATCAATTATACCATGACAAAGCAATTCGTGAGTACAGGAAATGCTCAAGTAAAGAAGAAGCCATTTCTATGTGCTATGATTATAACAAATATTTTAAAAGGAGATAAAAAACATGGCAATTAAAAGATTTGGAGATTATGAAAAAACACAGGCTTATGGAGATTATGACGTGCTCCCAAAAGGCGGATATGTTGTAAAGATTCTTGGATCCGAAGTTTGTAACAACAGTGTAGGCCAGTATGTAAAAATCAGCTGCGATATTGTAGAAGGTGAATATGCGGGCTTCTATGCAAAAGAATATAAAGCTCAGCAGAGCGAGGATAAGAAATGGCACTGCAATTATCTTCTGAATATTCCGAATGATGACGGAACAGAGAAAGATAACTGGACAAAGAGACGCTTCAAAACATTTACAGAAGCCCTTGAAGAATCCAATCCAGGATATCACTTTGACTGGGATGAGCAGAAATTCAAAGGTAAAATTGCTGGCGGTCTTTTCAACGAAAGAGAGTATGAGAAGAATGATGGAAGTGTTGGAATAGCTACCAATTTGGCAGCCTTCTGTAAAGTCGATAAAATCCACTCCGGTGATTACAAACTTCCAAAAGACAAAATCTTAAGCAGCAATAATTCTTCACGCACTAATTCAGATGATTTCATGAGCGTTCCAGACGGTGCAGATGAGGAGCTGCCATTCAACTAATGGATATTTTCGATCAAAAAGAAGTCTTAAAGTCTTTCCAGATTCTTATTGATTCTAGGGAACAAGCGACCGAACGAGCGGAGAAGCGGTATAAATCCTTTTCCGCTTCATACAGTCGAGCAACATTGGATTATGGTGATTACACCTATAATGCAGTGTTGCCGAGTGGTGAGTTGCTGTTTGATACCAATAGCACAATTAAGCCACTCTGCGTGGTAGAACGAAAAATGAATTTAGATGAATTAGCTGCATGTTTTACCAGAGGACGCGAGAGATTTAAAAGAGAGTTTGAACGAGCATTAGATCAGAAGTGCAGGATTTATCTCATTTGTGAAAATTCGAGCTGGGAAAACCTTCTAAACAGTAAATATCGAAGCAAATTCAACTCCAATGCATTCCTGGCTTCTAGCGTTGCGTGGATGGTCCGATACAACATGAATGTGGTTTTTTGCAAGGAAGAAACATCTGGGAGACTGATAAAAGAAATTTTATACAGAGATTTAAAAGAAAGACTTGAAAGGGGTGAATTTGATGGATAAAAGCTTGTATGTTTATGTAGAATTAATAGATGCAGGATTCAGTGTGGAAACATTCAATAATGGAAAACAATTTAATGTGCGTGATAAAAACGGCATAATTCAGAGCTTTTATACTTCTGGAACAATCGTTGCTCACGATGTAAATAATAAGATATATTCCATTCGGGAAAAAACGGTAGTAGATTTCATTAATCTTTTAAACAATCCAGAGACGTTAAATCAGCTCATAGGAGTTTGCAATGAATGAATATCCAAGTATGTATGATGCGGCTATCGAATATGCAAAAAAAGGATTTGCTGTCTTCCCGTTAAAATACCGTGATAAAGTTCCGCTTACCCGAAATGGATGTAAGGATGCAACTACAGACGCGGCTCAGATAAAAGCTTGGTGGCAGAAATATCCAAATGCAAACATAGGTCTTGCGACTGGTTCAGTTAGCCAGAATGTTTTTGTAATTGATTTGGATATTGATGAAGATCGTGGAATAGATGGATATCATTCACTTGAAGACTGGCAGCGCGAACATGGAGACTTTCCAGAAACATGGACGGCTATCACGGGGCGCGGTGGATACCATTTGTACTATCGCGGAAATGGCAAAATAAAGAACCGGGCCGGAATTATTGATGGCGTAGATATTCGTGGAAATGGTGGCTATGTAGTAGCTCCTCCATCAATACACAAGAATGGCAATCGGTACGAGTGGGAATATTCTCCAGATGAATTTGAAATTGCAAAGGCTGATAACAATGTAGAATACTTCTTGAACCATGACGACCAGAAGCAGGGTACAACTTTTACCATGCCTAATATCGTGGCAGCAGGGCAAAGAAATCAGATGCTTTTTCGTTTTGCGTGCATGATGCAGGCGAAGGGAGCATCAGATCAATCAGTGTTCGCTGCTACCATGGCTGAGAATGAAAGCTCCTGCTCGCCTCCATTAACCGAACAGGAAGTTAAAGTCATTGTATCAAGTGCAACTAGGTATGACAAGGGAAAGCCCATTCACATTGACTCAGAGGGGGTTGCAACGCAAGGATGGAGGGAGCCGGAGTTTGATTTTACAGAAAAAGGAACAATGATTCAGAGCATTAAGAATATGTGTGAAGCCATTGAGTACGACCCTGATTTATACGGGCACATCAAATATAACGAGCTATCATACGCGCCCTTTGTTTGTGGAAGTCTCCCGTGGGAGCATGTAAACATGTATAGGGAGTGGAGCAATAGTGATGACAGTAATTTGAAGTCATACATTGAATCTAAGTACGGACTAAAGAGCCTGGAAAAGATCATGGAAGCACTCAATATCGTGGCGAATAGAAACAGATTTAATCCTGTTGTTGATATGCTTACTGACATTCATAAGAATAAATGGAATAAAAAGACCGGATATATCAGCAAATTACTTCCAGAATATCTGGGAGTGGAAGACACAGAGTATTCCAGGGAGTGTATGAAACTGTTTATGTTAGGTGCGATCAGCAGGGCATTCCATCCGGGGTGTAAGTTTGACTATATGCCAGTATTATACGGCACGCAGGGAATTGGAAAATCTACATTTCTGAGGCTCTTATCGCTCAATAACGCATGGTATAACGACAACTTCAACACAGTCGAGGGTGACAAAGCCCCGGAAAAGCTGCGTGGCATGTGGATGGTGGAACTGGCAGAGCTGCTGGCTACTAAAAAAGCAAAAGAAGTCGAGAGCATCAAAGCATTTCTGACATCCACAGTGGACACGTACAGGCCTCCATATGGACGTAGAACAGAGCAGAGACCAAGAGTGTGTGTTTTTGCCGGAACAACCAACAATGACCGTTTTCTGACTGACAGGACAGGCAATAGACGATTCCTCCCGATAGTCACAAGGAAGGATCATGTTCTGAAATCCATGTTTGATGATCCACAAGCCGTAGCGTCAGACTTTACAAACGCTTGGGGAGAAGCCATGGAGCTTTTTGAAAAGGCCGATAGAACGCCTAAGTTAATTCTTCCGAAGAATTTGCAGCAATATATAGAGGACAAGCAGGAAGAATTCATGGAGGAGGATGTAAGAGTTGGAATCATTCAAGAATGGTTAGACCATACAGCGGAGCCACGTGTTTGCGTCGCGATGTTATATGAACAGGCGCTGGGTAACGAGGGCCGCAAGCCCACAAGGTTTGAGTCCAATGAAATTCACTCCATCATGCAGAACTGTATTGACGGATGGGAAAGGGAAAATGGCGGAAAACGGGTGAGGTGCGGAAAGTATGGTCCGCAGATATGCTATCAAAAAGTCAGAAAATTAAGTGAATTTGAAAAAATGTGCCAGTGTGAGATACCATTTGAATGATTTTAGTTACGGCTAGTTACACTTAGTTACACTTTAGAAACACCCTCAAACCCTTATAAATACTGGATTTTTTACTTAGTGTAACTAATGTAACTAATATTTTACTATAAAGTATATTTTAATATTATATAAAAAGGTAATTATAAGGAAAATTAAATACTTATGTTACACGTTACACATTCAAGGGAGAAGAAATGGCAAGCGTAAGAAAAGATGATATTCCAATGATGGCAATGTTTATGCCTAAATTATGGGAATTAATAAAAGAGTTTTATCTGGTTGAACTCACGGATGAATATTCAAAAGCAGTTTATGATCGCTGTATGGAATTGATGGAAATATACCCGGATCCATTGGCAAGAGAATTTGTTTTAGCATTTTGTAAATTTATTGATTCCAAACAAAAGGAGTTGAGAAAAAATGTACAAACAGAAGTATAAAGAAGGTCAGCAGATTCACAAAGACATATATCTGTACATCTGCCGGTATATCAAAGAGCACCGGTACGCACCGTCTTACAAAGAGATTGCTGATGGCGTCGGTGTGTCAAATGCCACAGTGCTCCGCCACATGGATATGCTGCGAACAGATGGGTTGATTGAAACAGATCACCCGAAGACGCCGAGAGCATTCCGGTTGACAGGATATGAATTCGTGACAAGGAGGAAGAAGCATGAAACTGTATGAGCTGTTCAAAGGCACTGAATATGTTGGAGAGTTCACCCTTGACGAGATCATAAGCATCACAGGAGCGCATCGAAGCGCACTACTCAACAGCGTGGCGCGCGGTGTCCTCGTAAATGACTTGTGGGACATCTCTCCGGCTTATGATCGGACTTTAAACCGGAATGACGACAATTCATTGCTTAAGCAGTTTGAAGCCGTTGCAGGGCAGATTAGGAGGTGCGTGAAGCGTGAGCAGTAAGCTAAAGGCGAAGCCACGAAAGCAGAAATTTCCTCTAGCTCAGCCCAATCAGGCAGCCCAGGCGTTTGGGCGAGCTATGCAGAATTGCCACAGTCAGATCAAAAGCATGGAGAGAGAAGCTTATGAGAATGGATTCAACGATGGGGAAGATTGGGCTGATACGATTAATGTCGTTACGACCATGATGGCTCTGAGACGTTTATATGGCTTTTCTACGAAGCGTTTACTCACAGTCGTACAAACTGCCAATGAATACATCAAAATGGCAAATGAGGGCAAAATGAGCGTTCTGAGCATGATACAGGACATTGAAGAAAACACAGATGTAAGATTTGACGAGATGAATAAGAATCTGGTTAAGAAGATGGGAGTTTAAAATCATGTATCAACTGCACAATAGCGTGTCAGCTGCTTACATGGGGAAAGTGAGGATGGGAATGGAGAAATTAAAACCTTGTCCGTTTTGCGGAGGAAAAGCAGAAATGCTGGTTAACGAATATGAAGATTCAAGAAAAGAATATCTTGTAGCTTGTACAGAATGCGATGGAATGGTGGAACGCTGGAGAGAAACAGAGGAAGAAGCCGTAGAACAGTGGAACAGGAGAATAAGTGATGAGGAGGACGCGAAATGTTAATCAGAAGTCAGGATAAAAGCATATTAATCAATATGAACAACGTATCAAGCATAGAAGTGGGCGATGATAGATTAAGAATTTTTGCTAGTAATGGTGATGCTATTTATGATATTGGAGAGTATTCGACAGAAGCAAAAGTTATAAAAGTACTGGATATGATCCAGGAAGCCTATGCAGACGCAGAGTTGATTCCAATGACAGTGCCAAATATCGGAAAGATGTTCGCAGAAGCGTCAGCATCGAAAGAAAATGAACTTTTGGCTGAAGCTATTGGAGAAGTGCTTATGAATAAAATGGTCTTTCAGATGCCAGCGGATTCTGAGGTGAAAGTATGAGTGATAAACATAAAATATACGATTACATAAAAAGGACAATAAATCCTTATGGAAGACCTTTTGAGGGAACAGCTTACGAGTTGGGACTTAAAATCATGGATTATATCGAAAATATGGATGACGAGAAAGAAAACGGATGGATTCCAGTCAGTGAGAGATTGCCGGAAGACGAAAGAGAGTGTCTTGTAACTCTTGAAAAGATATATGGAACGCCTGAAATATCCATGGGAATTGCGAATTATCTGAGATTTGGGAATGCCGGATACTGGAATGAAAATAAATATGGGTATCTTGAATGGGATAAATATTCAGATGGGCATGGAGGAACAAAGATGTATAAAGTTATTGCCTGGATGTCACTTCCAGAACTGTATAAGGAGAACAAATCATGATTACATTCTTGCTAGGACTTACACTTGGAATCATAGTCGGAGTGGTTGGTCTTGTATGCGTAGCGATCATGTACGACAAGCATCATCCAGGCGAATAGAGAGGAAGCTATGAGAATACAACTTATAGATGTCGATGGACATAATTTTCCGAATTTGCCATTGATGAAAATATCGGCATGGCATAAGAAAAAAGGCGATTCCGTAGAATGGTACGACCCATTGACAGCATGGATAAATCCACCAGATAAGGTATATATGAGCAAGGTGTTTACGTTTACACCGGATTATCCACATCCTGTATGTGGAACAGAAATCATAAAGGGTGGTACAGGGTACGAGTATCCGTCTGGTGGGGAATCATTGCCAGACGAAATTGAACATATTTATCCTGATTATAGTCTTTATCCAGAATTATGCAAAGATACCGCTTATGGTTTTCTTACAAGAGGATGCCCTAGAGGGTGCGATTTCTGTATCGTAAAAGATAAAGAAGGAAAGAAAAGCTGTAAAGTATCAAATTTATCAGAATTTTGGAATGGTCAAAAGAATATAGTCTTGCTTGATCCGAACATGTTCGCTTGTACAGAATGGAAAAATCTATCTGAACAGTTGATAGACAGCAAAGCATATATAGATTTTTCACAAGGCTGCGATATTCGGATTATGACCGAAGAAAAGGCAAATTACATTAAGCAAATGAAAATAAAACAGATTCATTTTGCATGGGACAGATATGAAGATAAAAACATGATTATGCCAAAATTCCAGATGTTCAAGAAAATAACCGAATGGGATCGCAGAAAGATGCCTGTATATGTGCTGACAAATTTTAATACCACATTTGAACAGGATTTGGAAAGAGTATACACACTTCGGGATTTAGGGTATTGGCCCTACGTGATGATTTTTGATAAGCAAAACACAAAGCCTACCGATTCCGTCAGAAGGTTACAACGATGGGTAAATATGAGAGCTACGTTTGAAAGTGTAAGAAAATTTGAAGATTATACAGGATAGAAAGGAGAACGGTATGCTGACAAGGAATAAAAAGCTGAAAGACTACGGTATTCCGGCAGATGATATTGAAAAACTGAATACGATGCTGAAAGACTTCCCGGCAGAGTACGGATACCTGCTTTCCGGTGCCGCCTTGTCAGCTTGCCCGAAAAACACGGTGATAGCGGATATAGTTATCGAGAATATCTTGCACCGGAAAAGTTACAGGAAAATCAGTAAAGAAAAATATATCCCAATGAACCCGAAAGACTTCTACGGATACAGACGCAAGACCGTCGCTGTACTGTATGAGAGAATGCGGTTGTTGGGAGTATGGGAGGAAAAATAAATGAAAGAATATAAATGTCCAAAGTGCAATAGTAAAAACCTTTTTGTCAAGAAAGTTGGGAATAATACGGGATTGTATTGCGGGGATTGCGGTGCATGGATTAAATGGGTCGGGAAAAATGAGCTGAGAGCGTTTGAATATTTAACTAAGCAGAAACACGTAGACGATGCTAATAGCAAACAAGACGATATTGCAAGCATCATTTACGGCACTCTCGATCATATGTATTGCGATAATTGCAGATTCAATAGCGAAATTAAAGAAAGTGATAATGGTGAATGGAACTGTGATGAATGCCACAGAAAATATAATGGATGGGGAGTTTCCATGCAGGAAAGTAATAAAATTGCAAAAGAAATTTTAAAACAGTTAGGAGAATAGAATATGAGCAGACTAATTGATGCGGACGACTTAATTGAATATATCAAAATATGGGATATTGGAAATAGCATTAGTTCTGACCAGAAAGAATTTGTCGATTGTGTTAACAATCAGCTGACAGCTTTTGATGTGGACAAGGTTGTGGAGCAATTAGAGAATTATTTATTTGAAAAATATTGTGTAGAAGGAGATGCAACAATTGATGAAATTGTGAAAGGTGGTGGAGTTGAATGAGTAACGTATCAGTCGAAACATTAGAAAAGTTAAAAGAAAACATGGTAGGGAGAAGATACAAGCACTTTAAAGGAAGAACCTACATCGTAAATGATATTGCTGTTCATACAGAATCAGATGAAATTATGGTGATTTACAAGTGCTTTGTAGACCCATTTGTGACATGGTGCAGACCGTTAAGTATGTTTACGAGTGATGTGGATAGAAAGAAATATCCACATGTAAAGCAGAAGAAAAGATTCGAGCCACTTTCTGAGCAGGAGGTGAAGTAGATGATCGATTTGACAAATAAATGTGTATTAGTCAGAACGCATGAAGAGTACGAAAATATTCTGAAAGCAGCAAAGAAACAAGGATATAGATGGTACGGCGGAAAAGAAGTGTATCCATATCCTTTTGAAGAACAGCAGATCCCGGATATATTAAAGTTCTATAGCAATAAAGAACTAACAAGAAATGCCAGCCTTACACTGGGATATGAATTAGTAGAAGCATCAGACGTAATTGAATATGAGAAGAAGATCAAAGATGCTATAAACCTTGTCATGGCATTTACTAAAAACCCAGACAGAACATTGATTGACTCGTTTATTAAGTCCTTGAAGTTGCTTGCAGACACTGTAGAAAGTCAGATGGAAGAGGTGAAGTAGATGGAGAGATTGACACTTGAAGAACAGGGTTTGTTTGTGAGGCTGCCGTGTAAGATTGGAGATGATATTTATAAGATTCCGAGCAAAGTGAATTACGATTTAAATGTTCTGAATGGATATAAAGCAAATAACAGAGTGTATCATCAAAAAGTTTACAGCATTGTATTTTCACAAAGAGGATGGTTCGTACAGTGCGATAAAGACAGTATTTATGCCCCAAACGTTATTTGCGTTGACGTAGAATACGGAAAAACATGGTTTCTCACCCCTGAGGAAGCTGAGAAGAAGTTGGAGGAGATGAAGAAATGAATAACAAACCTGCACCAGACATAACCCCACAGCTCGCCATATCAGCATTCACAGTACTACATCAATATTGCAGCTCAATCAGTCCACATGACTGCATCAGATGTGCATTTTACGAACATTGCCCGGAATGTTTCATGGGGTGTCCGGGAGATCAGGACGAGGTAATAAGAAAATTACAAAGCAATGAATAAAATTAGAGAGTCGGTATTTACCGGCTCTTTTTTAGCGCAAATTACTCAAACATGTACCACAACTTTTCTGCTGACCTGTGATAGAATATACTCAGAAGTATTACTATGGGATTTTATAGCTTAATTCAGAAAGGATATGATTGGATGTTGATAGGATGGCAAATGATCAGAATTTAAATAATGGGGTGGCCACACAGTTTCGAACAGGCGAGGAACAGGCGAGAATTGCAAAAAAAGGTGGCATTGCGTCAGGTCAAGCACGTCGTCGAAAGAAAACCCTTTCTGAATTAGCAAAAATGATAGCCGAGAACCCTGCCCCGACTGCTGCAAAAAAAGAACTTACAAAAATGGGGATTGCTGATGAAGACGCAAATAACATGGCGGTCGTAGCAAATTCTCTGTATAAAAAAGCGGCAGATGGAAATATACAGGCTATCGAAAAATGGGAGCAGCTAACAGCAACTTCAAAAGACGATGATGAAAAATATGAACTTCCTGCCAGAGCGCTCGGCAAGGCATTCGTGGACATTAACCGACAGATTAAGCCCAATATTGAATATGTATTCGAGGGCGGTCGAGGTGGCCTGAAATCTTCATTCGTAGCTTTTAAGATTGTTGAGCTTATCAAGAATAATCCTCAGATGCACGCCTGCATCACAAGGCAGGTGGCTGGCACTCTGAAAGATTCCGTATATGCTAACATGAAATGGGCTATCAATGAACTCGGATTAATGGAAGAATTTGAATGCAAAGTGTCGCCACTTGAGATTAAATACATTAAAACCGGGCAGACAATATACTTCCGTGGTCTGGACGATGAAACCAAACTGAAATCTATTAAGCCAGAGTTTGGATACATCGGAATCCTCTGGAAAGAAGAAAAAGATCAAATGAAGGGAGATGCTCAGGAGCGTTCTGTTAATCAGTCAGTGCTTCGTGGTGGCGATGAATCCTATGATTTTTCATCATATAACCCACCAAAATCAAAATCAAACTGGGTAAACAGGATTAAACTGGTACCTAACCCGAAAAGAGTTATCCATCATTCAAGTTATCTGGAAGCCCCGGCGGAGTGGCTCGGACAGAAGTTTATTGACGATGCAGTGCATCTGAAAGAAATCAATCCAGAAGCCTATGAGCATGAATACCTGGGTGTTCCGAATGGTGACGGTGGAAACGTATTTGAATATCTGGAGATTAGAGATATTACAGACGAAGAGATCAGCCACATGGATCGTATTTTCGCTGGCGTAGATTATGGATGGTACCCGGATGCCTTCTGCTATCTCCGAACATATTACGATTCTGCCAGAGAGAAAATATATCTGATTGACGAATTGTATGTAAATAAATGGAGCAACTCCAAGACCGCTGATTGGATCAAGAAAAAAGGCTATGACGATTATACGATGATATGTGATTCTGCTGAGCCTAAATCCGTGAACGACTTCCGGGATGCCGGACTTCCTGCCAGAGGAGCAATCAAAGGACCGGGAAGCATCGAGTATGGTTTTAAATTCTTGCAAACAAAGACCATAGTCATTGACCCGAAGCGGACACCGAACGCATATAAGGAAATCACGGAATATGAGTACGATCGAGATAAAGAGGGAAATGTAATAAGTGGTTATCCTGACGGAAACGATCACGCTATATCGGCTCTCAGATATGCTTATGAGCCGTTGTTTAACAGGAGAGGTTACAGTGCATAATGAATAGTAAAGAAAACATATTTAAATGTTTGGAAATTCTGGACAAATTCCAGTTCTTCCAAGGGCAAAGAGCTGGAAGAGAATTGTGGAATGATAAACCATTAAAGATACAGAACGAAGATATAAAGAATTTCAATAGAGACATAGAGTTTATCAGAAGCGTGCTGAAATCAGCTAATTCAGGTGATTAAATGGGACTTATAACAACACTAAAAAGGTGGTTTAACATGATATTCAAAAAACAAGCTGAAGAGGATTTTAATATCCAGGCAGCAGAATTTCCAGAGATGGAATCACTGATTAACCGGTGTGCGAACATCTACAGAGGCGTACCGGAATGGTTAGATGATAAGGACAATATCAAGACGATTAATTTTGCGAAATCTGTCTGCTCAGAAACAGCTCGGCTCGCAACATTGGCGATCGGCATTCAGATAGACGGTTCCACAAGGGCTACGTGGCTACAGAAGCAGATTGACAAGGTATATTTCCAAATTCGTCACTGGGTAGAATATGGCTGCGCTTATGGAACGGTATTCATTAAGCCGAACGGTGAGAGCCTTGACATATTTACTCCGGCAGATGTGATGATTGTGGATTACGACAATCAGGAAATAAAAGGGATTATATTCAAGGATTCTTATACTGTTGGACGAAAATACTATACACGGCTTGAATATCATCGTTTTGTTGAAACCACCGTGGACGGCGTGACAACTTACCCATATTATGTTTCTAATAGAGCCTATGTATCAAAATCCCCTCAGTCAATTGGCAATAAGATTGACCTTAAACAGACCAAATGGGCTGATCTCATGGCAGATACGCCACCGATTCTCAAGGCAAACGGAGAAAAGCTGGACGGACCGCTTTTCGGAGTTCTACGGACGCCACAGGCGAATAACGTAGATATCAGTACACCACTTGGACTTCCAATATTCGCTGAAGCTATTGAAGAATTAAAAGACCTCGATATTGCATACAGCAGAAACGCCGGAGAGATTTTTGATTCGCAGAAGATTGTTCTGGCAGATGATAGGCTGCTGATGCCAAGCGGTACACCTGTAGCAGCCATGTCGCCACAGGGCATGGAGAACAGACGTAATGAGATGAACTTACCACACTTTGTCAAGAATGTATTCGGACAGGACGAGAAAGAATTCTATCAAGAAATCAATCCACAACTCAACACAGATACTCGTATAAGCGGCATAAATGCCCTTTTAAGCCAGTTAGGATATAAGATTGGATTCTCTAACGGATACTTTGTTTTTAACGAATCTAGCGGCATTCAGACGGCTACAGGAGTAGAAGCAGAACAACAGAGGACAGTACAGTTTATCAAGGATGTAAGGGATAAATTGGAATCCTGTCTGGACGAAGTTATTTACGCACTGAACGTTTACGCCGACCTGTACGGACTTGCACCTGTCGGAGCTTATGAAGTCAATTATGATTTTGGAGACATTCTCTATGTCAGAGAAAACGATCGCGCAAGATGGTGGCAGTATGTGACTACTGGCAAGGTTCCAGCGTGGCTGTATTTTGTGAAATTCGAGGGAATGACCGAGGAAGATGCAAAAGCAATGGTCAAAGAAGCTCAGCCAGACGAACCAACATTATTTGGAGAGGAGTAAAAAGATGTCAGATAAACCAGTAACAAGGGAAGAAAAATATCTTGCATACTTGACAGGTGATTACACGGGCGAGATTCCGAAGCCGATCACGAGAAAAGAGAAGTATTTATACGAATTATGTTTAAAAGGAATAGGCGGTGAGATTTCGCCGGAAGAAATCAAGAATGCAGTAAATGAGTACCTTGAAAAGAATCCGGTCAAGCCCGGAGCCACGACAGAACAGGCGCAGCAGATCGAGCAGAATAAAAAGGATATTGGTTCACTGAAAACGGAAACTGGTTCGCTAAAGGAAGATTTAACACAGTTAGAGGAAGCAATAAACTATGTGAAAGTCACCGATATGCTTGGCTCGATTTCTGGTTTTGGATATAGCAAAAATGTAACAAATCCACAATGGATGAATAACGAATTTTCATGTGAATCCAGTGGGGATGGATTCTGTGCTATCGGCAGTTTTGATAATTATTATTTGAAAAGTGGCAGAAAGTATATTGTTGCTTATGAAAGCAGTGGACAATGTATACTTAGAGGAATGAACGAATATGTTTATAGTGATACTATTTCCAGTAATATCGGTGCTAGCTTCCCATTAAATAGTTTTGTAAAGTTTGAGCCAACAAAAGATGCCGTTATTTGTGTAACAGACATTCCAAGTGGTACTATATCAATTAAAATTACTGTATTTGATGTCACAGCGGTTGACGAAAGTGTATTAAATGCTATTGATTTTACGGATATGTCAATAAGTTATTCTATTGTTATTGTCGAAAGAGCAACACTGGCAGACAGAGCAACACTGGCAGACCATGCTAATACAGTCACGACAATCGAAGGCGCTAAAAGTGTTAATCTAATTGATGAAACAACCGTTAGCGGAGCAACATCAAATAGTGGAAATACACTGATGTATGTTAAAGATAATGCAACTTATACATCAAGTGGATTTAAATTTAAGGCAGAAAGCGGAAAATCTTATTACGTAGGTGCAATTATAACAAACAATGCTGATGTACCACTAAAGGGTGTATCAAGGGCATATTCTGGGGTGACTGATAGCACATATCTTGGGATTATGTCTGTTGGCTCGATATTGATTGATATGATTAAGATAGATGGTATAGACGGCGAAATTGGAGTTTATTATTCCACTTATTCTGCCACAGCTTACTCGGTAAATTACACAATGCAAATGTTTGCGTTCGAAGATTTGGGCGGAAGTTTTGAAATGTATAAGCAAAAAATGCTATCCAATTACGCTGTTGATAGGGCTGTTTATTCCGACATAGCAAGAAGTTGTATGTCTGGCATGGAACAGAAAAAAATATGTGCTTTTGGTGACAGCATTACGGCACAAGCAAAATGGTATGACTGTTTAAAAGAAAAATTAGGTATATCAGTGATTTACAATCGAGGTATAGGTGGTACTCGAATCAGTGGTGACGGTGCAAACGCTATGTGGCAAGATGTTCGAATAAATGCACTCGAAGAGGATATTGATTGTTTACTCATCATGGGTGGAACAAACGATTCTGCTCAAGGTGTAACCATCGGAGAAATGAGCAGAGATAATCTTGATACAAGTACTTTTGTAGGTGCTTATAATGTGCTTTTGAGCAAGGTTTATTGCAAATACTATCATCTTGGGACTCATGAGGGAATTACGCAGACAACAGAAACAAAGCCTATCCAGATTATGCTTGCAACACCTATTTACTGTAATGATTCGGCATATGGAAATATGGATAATATTGCAGAAGCTGTCAGAGGTATTGCAAATATGTGGGGCATTCCAGTGGCTGACCAACACGCAAAGAGCGGTATCAATGCTGTTACATCAGAACTATATCTTGCAGATAAAGTGCATCCAAATGACGAGGGCGGAAAGCGTGTTGCGAATGTATGGGCAAACGCATTAAGAGAAAATGCCGAACTAAACTAAAAAAGAGCTTTAGCGAACCAGTAAAAAACCAAAACATGTACCACGACTTTTGACGAAAGAGGTGATATGCTATACTTAGTCCAGAATATTTACGCCGGATAACAGAGGGCAGTGAACAGATTGCTGAAGAACTGCATCAGTATATCATCTCTGAGATCGTGTCGAGAATGATGGCAAGAATTGGCAGAGGTGAGGATTATATTCTGACCAATGCTGATGCGTGGAGAATCAGAACACTACAAGAATCTGGTGAACTGCTAGAGGACATTTTAGCGGAACTATCCAGATATACCAAACGCGAACAACAGGAACTTCTTGAAGCGTTTGAAGATGCCGGAATCACTGCAATGAACTATGATGACAAGGTTTATAAGACAGCAGGATTAAACCCTGTACCGCTCGAGCAGTCACCAGCTATGATAAGGCTCATGGAGCGGAACATGAATCACTGCTTAGGAGATTGGAGAAACTTCACAAGAACAACCGCAAGTGCCGCTCAGAGACTCTATATCAAGCAATGTGACCTTGCTTATAATCATGTGATGACTGGGGCAGTTGGGTATACGCAAGCCATCAAAGAGGCAGTTAATAACGTTGTGAGTGATGGTGTATATGTTGAATACATAAACAAAGAGACAGGAAAGAAAAGACGCGATACAATCGAAACAGCAGTAGCACGTTCCGTCAGAACCGGTGTGGCTCAGGCGTGCGCTGATATTCAGTTGGCAAGAATGAAAGAAATGAGATATGGCTTAGTGCTGACATCGGCGCATATAGGAAGCCGCCCAAGCCATGAAGTGTGGCAAGGGCAGGTATTCTCTATAGACTGGGAAAAATTAAAAGAAATCAAGCCTTATCTTTAACAGAATCGAGATACAATGAAATTGCTTTATCGAGTATTTTGCTGATAGGTATTCCAGTATCATCAGAATACGATTTTAATTTTTCATAAATTTCACGATCAATAGCATTTGATATTGCTACACGGTTTTTTAAACCTCTGTTATTTGACATTTTATTCAACTCCTTTCATACTAAAGTTTATCATAACTTTCAACTACTTGCAATTAAAATAAAATAATGATATAATTGAATGTAGATAAATGTAGTTGAAAGGAGAAAGCACAATGACTTTTGAAGAATTTTGTATTAAAAATGGTAAAAAAAAACCACTTTCAGGAAAATCCTACAGATATTCTCACGGAATGGCAGGAACTCGATTATACAAAATATGGGCAGGCATGAAAATAAGAACATCTGAAAAGGCACAGCCTCATAACAAAGTGGCGTATTTTGATAGAGGAATAACAGTATGTGATGAATGGAAAGAATTCAAACCTTTTTTATTATGGGCTTACACAAGCGGGTACGAAAAAGAACTTACAATAGACAGGATAGATGTTAATAAAGGGTATTCTCCTGATAATTGTCGGTGGGTGCCATTAGAATGGCAAAACAACAACAAACAAAGCAGTTGGAAAATTAAATACCAAGGAGATACAAAAACCGTAGGTGAATGGGAACATTTCTTTGGCGTTCATCGTGAATATATAAGAAAAAGGCTTAATCATGGATGGACTTTTGACGAAATTGTAGAAAACATAAAAAATCCCACAACATTAAACAAGAACAATAAAAGTGGTATAAAGGGAGTTTTATTTGACAATAATCATTCAAAATGGAGAGCTTATATTTCTGTAGGCGGAAAACGCGTAGAAGATCGAGTTTTTAAAACCAAAGAAGAAGCAGTGATGGCAAGGAAACAAATGGAATTAAAATATTGGGGATATACAAATATTGAGTAATTATGGGGTGACTATTTATGAATAAAAAACATACTTATCCTGATTTTATTGAAAATTGTCATTATGGCGAAGCCGATGGAATATGTGGAGTAAATTGCAGACATCATTTTTCGGTTTGGGTGGAAGGAATGCCGAATCCCTATGCAGAACTATCAGCACAGGATAAAGCTAACAAAGGCAAACAGTACGAAAAAGAACAGCGGCAACGTACTTATGAGCGGAGAATCCGCAAAACGAAGCGTGAAGTCCTTGGAATGCAAGCGGCGGTTGATAACTGTAAGGATGAGCAGACAAGATTCGCACTTCAGCAAGACCTTGACCGGAAGTCTTATCTTTTGCAGAAACAAAATGCTGCATATAAAGATTACTGCAAGCAGAACGATTTAAGAGAACTGCAAGACCGGCTTATGATTGCGAAGTGGAACCGCCAGAACGCCGCAAAAGCCAGAGGAGCGGCAAAGAGATATAAAACAGCAAAGGGGATTGACTGATGGATAGATGGGAGTATTTCAATCCGAATCCTGTTAAGGATAAGAGAACAGGAGATTGCGTTGTCCGGGCAATATGTAAAGCAACCGGGTTTGACTGGGAAACAGTATTCGCCGGACTAATGGTACAAGCGTGTTCTCTATCAGATATGCCAAGTGCAAATTATGTCTGGGGAGCGTATCTTTATAAGCATGGATACAGACGCAAACTGATTGAACAGTCAGAACGATATATCTATACAGTCAATGACTTTTGCACAGACCATCCGACAGGCACATACATTCTCTGCATAGATGGCCATGTGGTGACGGTACAAGACGGTAAATATTTCGATACATGGGATAGTGGCAATGAAATCCCGGTATATTACTGGGAAAAGGAGTAGCTAAATGAGCATATCAGAATTTGTACAGATTTTCCTCTCTATCTGCGGAGGGGTGTCCATTGTCGGAGGGGCGGCGGCTGTAATTTTTAAGTGGATTACTCCGGCATTCCGACTTAATAAGCGAGTAGAGACACTGGAAGAACATGACAAACGAGATTACGAGAGCCTTCAGAGGATTGCAGAGCGTGATTCATTGATTCTGGAAGTATTATCAACCATGCTGGACAGTCAGATCAGCGGGAATAACGTGGAGGAATTAAAAAAAACAAAACAGAAGCTTACAAATTATCTTGCACAGAATCAACGTTAATTGCATTAATAAGGGGTATGCTCATGAAGTTATATGTATTCACTAAGAAAGATATAGACAGATTCTTGACAGAGTGTAATTTCACACCGGACGAGGAAAGACTGTTTCGACTGAGATGTCAGGAACACACCCTTGAATACTGTGCTGAACAGATGAATGTGAGTATATCCACGGCGAAACGATTGAGCCGGAGGGTGAACAATAAAATAATTAAAGTATGCTAAAAAGTAGGGAGAGGATATTTTTACCCTCTCCCATTTTTTTTAACAAAAATCTTCTTTCACAATCCTTTCAAGCAGTTTTATCACATATTCCGGAGGATTGCGTTTACCACCCTCCCAGTTCTCAATACTCCTTTTAGGAATACCGTATTTTTCAGAAAAAGCTTGCTGTGTAAGTCCAGATAATGTTCTAATTTCGTGAAAATCAAGAGGATCTGAAGAAACTTTTTCGGGAAATACGTCCTCTTCTCTTACCTGATATGTGAAGAATCCCATCGAGGACGGAAGGATTCTGAAATAGAATACCTCATCCTCTTCTTCTGTCCAAGTTTGTTGCAAAAATATTTTTGGACATCGTTCATCCAATGTAAACTTTTCATCTGAATCAGAGTAAGCAACATAAGAACATAAATTTCCTGTGTCAGTTTTCATTCTCTTCATTTCATCATAAATAAATTTAGTTCTAACATATCTAACTATACTATATACTTGTTCTACCCTAAGATTTGGAAATAAAATTCCAATTTGCTTATAAATCTTATTCCACAGACATGTATGGTACTTACTATCTAATTCAACTGGTATGTCGATATAACCGCTGCTACGAACTGACAAAAATCGGTACACTGCATCAATTATTTTCTCATCTCTAACTGGATGAACTAATTCCGCATCCTCTGGAAAATCAAATGGCAAAAGGTTTGATTTCTCCTGATTCTCAAGATCGTGTTTTACCATGCTCAAGAATTTTTCGTATTCATATTTTTTCAACATCTTATTTCCACTCCATCTTTTTTTCATAATCGCTCAAAGCTTCTTTAAATTTTCTTTCGCAAATGTTGTTTTCACAATCAATATCGCTATTTAATTCAACGTCTAATTCTCTTGGACTGTAAGCACAATAGCGGTTTTCGATAAACCATTTTGCTTCCTTAATCTTGTAAATAGTTTCCATGGCTTTTTTCATGCGCTCCGGCATTTTCTTTCTGCCCTTGAATTCATGAAAATTAATGCAACTGTTTCCATACTCGATCATTTTCTTACGGATATCCTCAGCCCAGGCGATCTGCTTTGGACTACCAACCAGTTCCGGTAATTCTTTACACATATTCTTTGCTTCCCTCCATGCTTTCTTGAGACCAGAGGAAATAGACATTCTCATTTTCTTAACTAACTCCCATGCTCTTTTCATTATTGCTGATAAATTATATTTCTTCATGTCTTTTTCCTCCTTGGTTTTCTTGTTCCTCTTTCTGATATTATAATATCACTCATTGAGTGATGTGTCAATACTTTTTTGACACTTTTTTGAACTTTTTAGATTAATACATCTATGCAAAAATATAATCAGAAAGGTGGTGCATAAGATGGCATTATATAACAATCCTTATCAATATAGTTTTGGTGTTCCGGGGCAAATGAATCAGTTCCAGCAACAGCCTGTCCAGATGCCAGCTCAACCAGTACAACAATCTCAACAGAATAACAATGGTATCCTGTGGGTATCTGGCGAAGTCGGCGCGAAATCCTATCTGGTAGCACCCGGGACAAGTGTTTTGCTAATGGATTCAGAGAGCGAAAAGTTTTACATAAAATCCACAGACGTGTCCGGTATGCCACAGCCATTACGGACGTTTGAGTATCACGAGGTAGGCGCTCAGATGCCGCCTAAACAGCCTGTTCAGAACATGGACAGTAAATACGTCACCAGACAGGAATATGACGATTTAAAGGGAAAATACGAAGCTATCATAAACCGATTAAATTCTTTTTCTGAACCTGTTAAAGCTAATGCCGTGCAGGAATCAGCAGGCAAGGGAGGAAACGCAGATGAGTAATCCATTATTCAATGCCCTCGGTGGTGGGATGCCACAGGGGAATGGGCCAATGCAGATGGTACAGCAGTTTATGCAGTTTAAGCAAAATTTTAAGGGAGACCCGAAGGAAGAAGTCCAGAAAATGTTACAGTCTGGACGAATTTCTCAGCAACAGCTTAATCAGGTTCAACAGATGGCAGGACAGTTTCAGCACATGTTGAAAGGAACGAAATAGTACATTACAATCTGGCCAGATTGATGTAAATACACAAAAAGGAGATTATAACTATGGATGGAAATTATAGTTTAGCAGATATTGCCGCTGCTACCGGAAACGGTAGAAATAATGACGGCATGTTTGGCGGAGATGGCAGCTGGTGGATTATTGTCTTATTCATTTTTGCTTTCTTCGGATGGGGAAACAACGGATGGGGCAATAACGGTAACGGCGGCGGATATGCAGCCACAGCAGCTACTCAGGCAGACATTCAGAGAGGATTCGATAACTCCGCAGTAATTAGCAAACTTGACGGAATCAACAACGGTCTCTGTGATGGATTCTATGCAGTAAACAACGGTATGCTTACCGGATTTAATGGAATCAATACAAACATCATGCAGACCGGCTTTGGAATCCAGCAGGCAATCAATGCCGATACTGTAGCAAATATGCAGAACACAAACGCGCTCCAGGCACAGCTTGCGAACTGTTGCTGTGAAACCAGGGAAGCTATCCAAGGTGTGAACTACAATATGGCACAGAATACCTGTGCATTGCAGAACACCATGAACAACAACACAAGAGACATTATTGACAGTCAGAATGCAGGAACAAGAGCAATTCTTGATTATCTTTGCAATGAAAAGATTTCTTCTCTTCAGGCTGAAAACAATGATCTCAGACGTGCTGCTTCTCAGGACCGCCAGAGTGCACTTCTCACAACTGCAATGGCTTCACAGACACAGCAGCTTATTAATGCGATTAATCCGGCACCGATTCCGGCATATCAGGTTCCTAACCCGAACACATATTACGGATGCGGATGCAACACTGGATGTAATTGCTGATAACTTCATATCGAGAGTATCTTTCGATTGATTCGGATGTCGGCTTATGCCGTATTACACAGAGGGCAGGCTGAGACCTGCCCTTTTGTGATATGAAAGGAGTATTTTTATGGCAGAATTTACAAGTGTAGCTGCTCAGACTGTAGCAGCAAATGGAAACGTAGTATTTTCAAACACAGCAGTTAAAGGTTCTAACTGTATTCAGCACAGAGAGGGAAGCGGAATCATCACCCTGAGAGGACTTACTAACCAGTGCAAAGCGAGATTCTTCGTGGATTTTTCTGGTAATATCGCAATTCCAACAGGCGGTACTGTCGGAGCTATTTCCCTGGCTATTGCAATTTCTGGTGAGCCGGTTCTTTCTTCACAGATGATCTCCACACCAGCAGCAGTGGACCAGTATAACAATGTGTCCTCTGGCATCTATATTGATGTACCTCGCGGATGTTGCGTTAACATCGCAGTAGAGAACACAAGCGATCAGGATGTTTCTGTTGCGAACGCAAACATTGTTGTGACTAGAGAAGCGTAGGAGGTGCAGTTATGAGAGATATTAAAGACTTATGTGCAAGAATTGAAGACGAACTGTCCAAAATCGCTGACAATGGACTGACCACCGGAAATTTGGAAATGACATACAAACTGATTGATATGTACAAAGATATCAAGAATACGCAGTACTGGGATAAAAAAGTGGAATATTACAACACTATTCTTGATGAGATGCGTAGCGGCTACAATGACGATTACAGCGAGCGTGGAAGAAAACGTGACAGCATGGGAAGATACAGCGCAAATGACGGCAGAATGATGCCGGATTACGACCGGGGCAGTTCTTATGCCAGACGTGGCGAACATTATGTTAGAGGCCATTACAGCCGTTCTGACGGACGAGACGCTTACGATGACTACATGACGCAGAAACAGAGCTATCGTTCCGGTAAATCTGAAGACTGCAAGAGGAAGATGCTTGACGCTTTGGAAGAACACCTTGACAAACTCACAACAGAAATGAGCGATATGTCCAAGGATGCAGAGTGCCGGGAGGAACGTGATCTTGTCAAGAGATACGTGGAAAAACTCCGGGATATGCTCTAAATAACTAAAACATGTACCACAACTTTTTGAAGGTTCTGTGGTAAAATGTATTCATAGGGAAGATTCGTAAGTGGTTGCAGCCACTTGACATAGACATTTTTCATTAATTTCTCCTTTCTTCGATACGTGTCCTTAGTAGAAAATGCAGTGTTTAGCTGACACAAGACGCATGAGGTTGAAAAGCGGATGCAATTTCCGGCACGTATCATTACTGTCTATGCGATCATATAGACAGTACGCACCTCCTTGTAAAAGGTAAATGGGCGGACAGGCGCCCGAAACAACTCGTGGCAGGCATGACACGTTAAACACTTTGCTAACCCGGGAATCCGGGTTACGGGAAAGCGGCAACGATTGGCGGTGTTGCGGCGGTCTGTAAAACCGTTCCCTCGTGGTAAACATTATAGGTTCAATTCCTATCTTTCCCATTACCCTGCCAGTGGTCTAACTGGCTTAATCCACTTACCTGCGGCGGCAGGTCAATAAACACGACCAGGAGGATATGTATGCAGAAACTTATTGACACATTAAAAACATTTGGAATCGAGATCCCGGAGGATAAACAGGCAGATGTTAAGAAAGCACTTTCTGAGCATTACAAAAATGCAAAAGAAGTAGCAAAAACTCTGTCGAAAGTCGAGGGTGAACGTGATAACTGGAAAGAACGTGCTGAGACAGCAGAAGAAACTCTGAAAGGTTTTGATGGTATCGACCCGGCGAATATTCAGACAGAGCTTGCTGGATGGAAGAAAAAAGCGGAGGATGCAGAAAAAGAGTTCAATGCAAAAATCTATGAAAGAGATTTTAACGATGCTCTTAAAACTGCATTGGAAAATGTTAATTTTTCATCTCCAGCAGCTAAAAGATCTGTTACTGCTGATATCAAATCAGCTGGTCTTAAACTTAAGAATGGAAAGATTCTTGGGCTTAATGATTTGCTTGAACAGATGAAACAGGATGAGCCTGATACATTTGTAGATGAAAGTCAGCAGCAGGCCAAGCAGCAACAGGCGAGATTTGCAACATCACGGATTGGACATCAGCAGACACCGGGAAGTATGACAAAGAAAGATATCGAAGCAATCAAAGACCCGTCCGAGAGACAGGCTGCAATTGCTCAGAATATCCAGTTATTCCAGTGATTTTTTACACCGACTATACGCCAGAGTATAGCCGCTAACCCAATACCTTAACAATTATGGGTAGAAAGGATTTTTTATATGGCAGCAAAAGCTAATCTTATTATTACAAATGATATCCAGGTCACAGCGCGTGAGATTGACTTTGTAACCAGATTCGAAAGAAACTGGCAGCACTTACGTGACATTCTGGGCATCATGAGACCTATTAAAAAGCAGCCGGGCGCTGTACTCAAGTCAAAATACGCAGAGGGTACTTTACAGAGCGGAAAAGTGGCAGAGGGCGAGGAAATCCCTTACAGCAAATTCGTTGTAAAAGAAAAGACCTATGCGGAAATGACTATCGAAAAGTACGCAAAGGCTGTATCTATCGAAGCGATCAAGGATCACGGTTATGAGAACGCTGTTCAGATGACCGATGATGAATTCCTTTTCCAGCTTCAGACCAATGTTACTGAAAGATTTTATGATTATCTGAAAACAGGTACCCTCACATTTACAGAAACTACTTTCCAGATGGCTCTGGCAATGGCCAAAGGCCGTGTAGAAAACAAATTCAAACAGATGCACAGAAATGCGACTGGTGTTGTTGGATTTGTGAATATTCTGGATGTATACGAATATCTCGGAGCAGCTGAGATTTCTATTCAGAACCAGTTTGGATTCCAGTACATGAAAGATTTCATGGGCTTCAATACTATTTTCCTGTTATCTGACAGTGAGATTCCAAGAGGACAGATTATTGCGACACCCGTTGAGAATATCGTTCTGTACTATGTTGACCCGAATGAATCTGACTTCGCAAGAGCAGGACTTGCATATACCGTATCTGGCGAGACAAACCTGATCGGATTCCACACACAGGGTAATTACCACACAGCAGTATCCGAAGCATTCGCAATCATGGGACTTACCCTCTTTGCAGAGTACATTGATGCTATTGCTGTTGGAACCATCAACACAGCTCAGACGCTTGGAACTCTGACTGTAAACTCTGCGGAAGGAAGTAAAAGTGGAGATACTAAAGTGACCATTACTCCGGCAAAAGCAAGCGCAGGAAATGTGTACAAGTACAAAGTTGCATCATCTGAGACTGCTGTAGACTACGGACAGAATGTGAAGAACTGGAGCGCATGGGATGGAGAATCTGACATTACAGCAGCAACAGGGCAGGTAATCACAGTGGTTGAGTGCGACAGCACCTATAAGGCGCTTAGTGCTGGACACGCGACTGTAACAGCAAAATGATAATCGACTAGGAGGTAACTGGCATGGCTTATGCAGATTATAAATTCTATACAGAATCATTCGGCAATGTCGTGCCAGAAACCGACTTTCCACGACTGGCAGAAAGAGCCAGTGATTTTGTGGACACAATGACATTTGGCAGACTGGTGGACGGACTGCCAACAAACGAACGCTCACAGAAGCGTATCAAAAAGACAGTCTGTTCACTGGCTGAAAAAATGTATCAGATTGAGCTTGCTGAAAAGAATGCTACCAATGCCGCTGTGAGTGGTACATCAACCGCAATCGGGTCCGGTGGTAGCACAACAGGCATTGTAACATCTGTATCATCCGGCAGTGAATCCATCTCTTATGCAACGCCTCAGCAGAAAGCATCGGGCGCGAAGGAATGGAGCGCGGTATATGCCGCCGCCGGAGATGTACAGAAAACGAACGACTTGCTCTTAAAGACGGCTTTGCCGCTTCTGATGGGAGTAAGGACGGATGATGGAATACCAGTATTATATGCAGGAGTGTGAATATGAATAATCAGATTGAGAACAACTTTATGTACCATAGCCCGAAAGACGGGCAGGCAGAAAAATATGAAGAAATCAGGGAAAAAGGAAAAGAACTGGCGTATCTGATTGATGGTATTTGCCCAAATAGTAGAGAGAAATCTCTTGCTATGACAAAACTTGAGGAATCCATCATGTGGGCAAATGCTTCTATTGCGAGAAATTGAGGCGAAAAATAATGAAAAAGTTATTTATTTCTCAGCCCATGAGGGGCAAGACAGATGAGGAAATTCTTACAGTAAGAGAAAAAGCAATTAAGAGTGCGGAGAAACAGGTCGGCGAAACTGTAGAAGTTATTGACTCTTTCTTCCAGTCAGCACCAGTAGACGCAAAGCCGCTCTGGTATCTGGGTGAATCTCTCAAACTTCTGGCAGAAGCTGACGTGGCGTATTTTGCTAAAGGATGGGACGAATTCAGAGGATGCAAGATTGAGAATACTTGCGCTATCGAGTATGGCATTGAGACCATTATTGAAGATTATACGGAGGGTTAAAGATGGACATTTCAACACTTGGCTCATGTATTGCAATCGTTATGATTTGCTACATCGTAGGAATGGGCTGCAAAGCATCAAAAAGAATCTCTGATGAATGGATTCCAGTAATCATGGCGGTTATTGGTGGGATTCTCGGAGCTGTCGGGATGGGAGTTATCCCAGATTTCCCGGCATCGGATTATATCACAGCAGTTGCAGTCGGTATGTTTAACGGATTATCAGCTACTGGTGTGAATCAGGTTATTAAGCAGACAGTGCAGAAAGAATAATTAAGGAGAGGGTATCATGTATAGCAAAACTGTGACGATTTTTGATTATTATGAATCAGCCACGACAGGAGATGCGTACTGGTATCCTCATGTGCTATCCGGCGTTGATCTCATTACGGACAAGGGAGCAATCCTTAAAAAGTACGGACCAGACGCAACTGACAACGCACAGTTACACATCCGTTATGCCGTTCAGAACGGTGACATAACCATTACTGATAAAGACGGCAAGATTCTTCCATGGATACCGCCTAAAGAGTGGAAGCAGCAGATTAACAACGCTCTGGAGGATACTATCACATTCTCAGACGAGTCGTTCTTCTGGGAGGGCGAGTGGACTGGTGGAACGGTATCTGATGATGATTATCGGAGCGGATTCTACCAGTACATGAACGAGAACAAGGATAACGTGTTTAAGATTACCAGCGTTGGCGGTCCGTATACACTGATTCCACATTTTGAGATTCTGGGTAAGTAATATGAGTAAGATTCATCATTTTAAAGGATTCTCCGTAGTCGATGGAGATATGAAAATAAAGCTGAATATGAGCAGATTTTCCAAACAGTACCAAGAAGCCCAGTATCTCCTTGACGGAATGGTTATGGACAGTATGGTTCCGTTTATGCCGATGATTACCGGAAATTTCATCAACCGGACAAGAATTGAAAGCACATCATTGCAAGGAACTGGGAAAGTATGCGCGGCGGCGGCTCCTTATGGGCGTTTTCTGTACGAGGGGAAAGGAATGGTTGATGAGTTGACTGGAAGCCCTTATGCCAGGCGCGGAGCAAAGAAAGTCCTCGTCAGCCAGTTCTCTGGTCAGACAGCCGCAAAAGAGAATCTTGAATACACCAAACAAGCTCACCCACAGGCACAGGCAAAGTGGTTCGATGCTGCTAAACGACAATATGGTAACACATGGATTCGCAAAGTAAAAGCACAGGCAGGAGGTGGCAGACATGGCGGATAAACCTATCGGAAAAGATGCAACCGGATACGAGATTCTGACAGATGCCATGAAAGCACTTCTGAACCAGTATCCGGGACTATATGAAAATGAAACAATCAAGTTTGAGGAACTTGGCAAGGAGTCCGGAATTGCGTTCTCGGCAGACAACGGGGCACTGATCTATTCAGAAAAAGAAGATGTCTGCGGAACGATGCATCAGGTATGCCAGTACCCATTTTATGTAGTATACCGAACAGCATCCGACAAAGAACGGCAGAAGCTATCTGTTCAGAAGTTTCTGGATAGTCTCGGTAAATGGATATGCCGAGAGCCAGTTATTATAAACGGCTCTGAGACGCGTTTAAATACGTTTCCTGAGCTTTCACAGGGACGAGTGATAAAACGCATCACCCGCGACAACTCTTATGGTTTAGAACCACAGGAGAGTGGCGTGCAGGACTGGTTATTGCCATTGTCAGTACGCTATGAAAACACTTATGAAGTAATATAACAAGTAACAACCGGCTATCAATTGGAGATAGTCGCTAACCTACACAGCCTTTTAAAAGTTATAGGCGGAAAGGACATTTCTATGGCAGTTACAGGCAAGATTGACCGTAAATATATGGCTCATTACATCGATGCAGGCTCCCTCTGTGGAGGACTGACACCGAAATATGAGCGTCTTGGAAAGGATCTGGAAGAGTACAATGTCGAACTCAATCCAGATACCGAAACGTCTAAAAATATTCTTGGAGAATCCACATTCAAACATAACGGCTACGAAGTTTCTTCTGATGCTGATCCGTTCTATGCAGACACTACTTCTGATCTGTTTACAGCATTGCAGAAGATTGTAGATGGACGCCTCAAAGACGATAACCTCAAGACAAAAGCAGTTGAGGTTCATCTCTGGACAGAAGCCACAGCAGGCAAGTATGAAGCATATCAGCAGGACTGCTACGTTGTGCCGACCTCCTACGGCGGCGATACATCCGGCTATCAGATTCCGTTTACCGTTAACTATGTTGGCGAACGTGTCAAAGGAAAATTTGATATCAGTTCCGGTACATTCACAGCCGACAGCGAATAAGCACATATACAAGGAGGATACGCCAAATGGCAAAAGTAATTAACACCAAAATTGATGATGGAATTCTCATTTTCACATTCACGAATAACGAAGATGAAGTTTTTTCTTCTTTCAAGCTGAACCCGACGGACATCAATGTAGCAGCACGTGCAGAGGAACTGACAGAATACTTTGAACAGCTTAAAGATTCTATCCAGAAAGTCACTTCCGGTAAGGAAATGGCGGAGCTGAACAGACAGATTGAAGACAAAATCAACTATCTGCTCGGATATGAAGCATCAAAAGACCTGTTCAAAGAGCCGATTACGGCAACTACTGTTTTCGGAAATGGTCAGGTATTCGCCTATATCGTTCTGGATAAAATCGCAGAAGCAATTGCACCGGAAATCGAAAAGAGAAAGAAGAAAATGCAGGCAGCAGTCAATAAGTACACGGAGAAGTATACAAAATGACCGCCTATGAGCTTCCCACCTCACTAAACATCAGTGGGGTGGATTTTTCTATTAGAACGGATTTTCGCGCGATTATAGATATTCTGATTGCCATGAATGACCCGGAGTTGGATGAACAGGCAAAAGCAGTCGTTATGTTACAGATTCTGTTCGAGGACTGGCAGAGTATACCGGCTGAGTGCCTGGATGAAGCTTGCCAGAAAGCATCGGAGTTTATCGACTGCGGACAGTCGGACGATAACCCGAACCACCCAAAGCCCCGTTTGATGGACTGGGAACAAGATGGAGATATGATTGTTCCGGCGGTAAACAAGGTTGCTGGTAAAGAAATCAGAGCAGTGCCATACATGCACTGGTGGACGTTCTTTGGATATTTCATGGAGTCTGGAGAATGCCTGTTCAATACGGTTGTTGGAATCCGTTCAAAGAAAGCTCACGGAGAACGTCTGGATAAATGGGAAAAGAAATTCTATCAGGAAAACAAGAACATTATTGATATAAAAACACGTCTCAGTGAAGAAGAGCAAGCTTATAAAGATAAGCTGAATGAGATGTTGGCCTCAAATAGTTAGGAGGTGGACACATGGCTGCTGATGGCTCAGTCATTATTGATACCAGAATGGATACAACCGGTGTCCGAAATGGCGTATCAGCTATAAAACAGTCATTTAACGGCCTTGGAAGCACTGTAAAAAGAATCGGCCTGCTGATTGGTGGGGCGTTTGCGGTTGGCAAGTTAGTGCAGTTTGGAAAAGAATGCGTGGAACTTGGCTCTGATCTGGCAGAAGTACAGAACGTGGTCGATGTTACATTTACAACCATGTCTGACAAGGTAAATGAATTTGCGAAGAATGCCATGACATCTGCCGGCCTGTCAGAAACGATGGCAAAACGGTATGTCGGAACGTTCGGAGCAATGTCCAAGTCGTTCGGATTCTCGGAACAGCAGGCTTACGATATGTCAACGGCTCTGACACAGCTGACTGGTGATGTGGCATCATTCTATAACATCAGTCAGGACTTGGCTTACATCAAGCTGAAACCAGTGTTTACAGGTGAGACCGAGACATTGAAAGATCTCGGCGTGGTAATGACCCAGACTGCCCTCGACCAGTATGCGCTTGCAAACGGCTATGGCAAAACCACGTCTGAAATGACTGAACAGGAGAAAGTTGCTCTCCGCCTGGCTTTTGTACAGAAACAGTTATCGGCTGCATCTGGAGACTTCATTCGTACTTCTGGTAGCTGGGCGAATCAGGTAAGAGTTATGCAGTTGCAGTTGCAGTCTCTCAAGGCAACAGTCGGACAGGGGCTGATTAATATTTTCACACCTGTTCTGAAAGTTATTAATATCTTGCTAGGTAAACTGGCAACTCTGGCGAATGCTTTCAAAAGTTTCACGGAGCTTATTACTGGAAAGAAATCATCAGGCCAGACAAGCGGAAGCGGCGCAGGTCTCACAGGCGATGCAAGTGGCGTGCAGGATACGGCAGATGCTTACGGAGAAGCGGCAGATAACGCTAGTAAGTTAGCGGATTCTACGGAAGATGTTGCCGATGCCACAAAAGATGCGGCGAAAGCGGCGAATGGATATCTTAATCCGCTCGATGAGATTAGCAGATATTCTTCTCAGACTGCAACTTCTACTTCCTCTCCATCTGCCGGAAAAGGAACTGGAGAAACATCCGGCGGCCTTGGTGGAACCGTTGGGAATGTAGACTATGGAAATCTGGCAAAAGGTGAAGATACTCTCTCAAAAATGAGTCCGGTTCTTGATGGAATCGTTAAGCGTTTTAAAGAACTTGCAGGCCTTTTCAAAAAAGGCTTCTGGGAGGGCCTTGGCGATTATAAGCCTGTGCTGAAAGATCTTAAAAAGAACATAAATTCGATAAAAAAGTCTTTAAAGAACATATTCACTGATCCGGCTGTTTTAAATGCATCAAGCAAGTTTGCTGATTCGTTAGCATTGAATTTGGGAAAAATAACCGGTTCTATAGCAAGAATTGGGCTGACTATAGCGCAGAACCTTGTCGGTGGAATAGCAAAATACTTATCTCAAAATACGGACAGGATAAAAAAATATATCGTTGATATGTTTAACATCGGAACGGATATCTCAGATATCATCGGAAACTTTTCAGTTGCTTTTGCAGATGTTTTTTCTGTTTTTGGAGGAGAGACGGCGCAACAGCTGACAGCTGACATTATCGGAATTTTCGCTGAGATTGAAATGACCGCTACAGAGCTTTGTGCTAAGTTAGGCCGGGATATGCTGAACATGATTGCAAAACCGTTCATCGATAACAAAGATCTCTTGAAAAGTGCTATCGAAGGATCACTGAAAGTCATTGAAACCGTAACAAGCGGCATCCTTTCAACGATACAGACGCTTGGCGATCTGATACAGAAACTCTATGACGAGCATTTAAAACCGTTTTTTGACTCAATTGCAAACGGAATCTCAAGCATATCAAAAACAACGCTGACTGTATATAACACATACATTCTTCCGGTTTTACAAGGATTAGCGGACAAGCTGAAAGGCTTAATGACAGGTACACTCGGCGAAACGCTTGCAAAAATTGAAACATTCTTGGGGAAAATTATTGATGTTCTTAAACTCCTCTGGGAAAACATATTAGTACCGCTTATAAACTGGATTATAGCAAATGTCGTTCCGGTACTTGCTAAGATTGCAGATATGATAGGCACAAAAGTCATAAACATCGTAAAAACGCTCATAAAAGTGATCGGCGACATAGTTGACGTGTTGAGCGGAGTGATTGACTTTATAGTCGGCGTATATACGGGAGATTGGGAAAAAGCATGGAATGGTGTAAAAGGCATCGCAGAAGGCGTCTGGAATCTGATTAAGGACATTATCCTCGGCGTTTGGGAAACTATTAAATCTGAAACTCAGGGAGCATTGGACATTGTAAAAGGTGCTATTGAGCTTGTTTTTAATGCTATCAAGTCAATAGTGTTCACAGCCTGGAACTACGTAAAAACCTGTACCACAAACGCTCTGGGTGCATTAAAGACTACGGTATCAACCGGATTTAATGGAATTAGAACCAAAATTTCAAAAACATGGAGCAGTGTGAAAACTAAAACAGCTCAAATTTGGGACAGTATCTCTACAGTTCTTTTTGGAAAATTGGGAAAAATAAAAAGTGCTATAGTTGATAAATTCACTTCGGCAAAAGACACTGTTGTAAGCGTTTTTGAAGGCATAAAAGACACAATTAAAAACACGCTTAATAGCGTGATTGGAATTGTTAATGGCGCTATTGGGACCGTTAACAGTGCCATTGGCGGCATTGAATCAGCATTTTCGTTTGGGCCTTGGAAGATTCCGACTCCGTTTGGTTCAAAAACCATCGGATTCAAAGCAAGCTTTCCTCGGGTACCAACGGTCCCGTATCTGGCAAAAGGCGCAGTCATTCCGCCTCGAAGTGAATTCCTCGCAGTTCTGGGCGATCAGAAGCAGGGCAACAATATCGAGACACCGGAAGCTCTGCTCAGAAAGATTGTCCGGGAAGAAACAGCAGGACGGCAGGCAGGCGGTGGAAACTACAGATTTACAGCTCAGATCAATCGCAGAACCCTGTTTGACGAGATGATGAAAGAAGCACAGATGAGACGAGATACAAGCGGTAGAAACCCGTTTGAGATGACGTAGAAAGGAGGGCGTTATGGAAAAATATAAAATCAACGGAACAGTAATCTGGCAGCCGGACAAAGACCTTGCGCTCTCCTTTGCCACGACTTACACGGAATCAAGTCAGAGGACGCAGTACGGTGTAGGCTACTTTACGCCGATGTTTACTGTTGAGCAGTATACATACAAGGCCAGTGATATCCCGATGGCAGAAGCGACTAAAATCTTACAGATGATAGCGAAAGGATATAAATTTACACTTCATTACTTCTCACCATATTACGACACTTGGCGAGATGCTCCGTTTTATGTCGGCCAGACGCAAAACATAGCTATCGGAGAATTATCAGATGATAGAAAGATACTATCATCGTTAGAATTTAACATGACGGGGGTGAATCCACTGTGATTAACGTAAGTAATGCATTTAGAGAAAAACTAGAAGCTGGTGAACCAGTTAGAATGATGGTGGATATCACCTTTCCTGACGGAACGAAAAAGACTATTAATGAAGAGATCATGAACGGCGACAACGGGTTTACTGACTGTGCAGAAAGTAGTAGCTTTCCAGTTGGAACATCTGTTTGTAAAACGCTGACATTGAACATTAATAACTATGAAGAGCAGTGGAAAGAATATGATTTTTACAGTGCAAAAATTCATGCATATCTAAAAATCAATAGTCTTGCAGAAAAGATTGACAAAGGAATCTATACAGTAACTACGCCGGAGCAAGATTCAGACGTCATCACTATCACGGCTCTGGACGATATGTACAAAGCAAATAAAGCGTATACCAGCGGCCTTAAGTTCCCTCAGTCCCTTATAAACCTTGTCAGGGACGCCTGTGAGACTACCGGAATAGGCATGAATCTAACTATGTCACATGGCGATATTATAATAAGAAGCATTCCGGATAACATGACATTCCGTCAACTGTTTGGGTATGCAGCTATGGTTGAATCTGCAAACGCCAGAATTGACTATTCCGGCAATCTCCAGTTCGTAAAATGGGACTTTGAGAAAACAAATATACCGGAACTAAAAGACTATGGTAATCCACCTACACTTTCCAGCGACGATATAGTCATAACTGGAATTAAAGTAACAAACGGACAGTCAAACGACGATACTGATACCGACTATTCTGGCATGTATGGCGAGGAAGGGTACGTCCTTGAACTTGAGAATGAGCTGATTGACGCTGACCAGCTTCAGACGGTAGCGAATATCATCGGAGAACAGATCGTAGGAGCAAGATTCCGAAATCTTGATGGTGATCTGATATACAACCCTCTAGTTGAATTCGGAGATATGACATATACCTATGATCGCATAGGGAACAAATATCTTACACCGCTGACGGATGTATCTGGCAACGTGGGCGGTCTGACTACAGTTAAGACTCAGGCTGATGATCCGATTCGGGGCAGCAGTGACTACTACAGTGAGGGAACGAAGGCTATAGTGGCAGCACGTCAGATGGTAAAAAAAGAAACATCTGCAAGGGAAGAAGCTGTTAAACGATTGGAACAAAAGATAAGTGATACAAATGCAAGTGGAATGTTCTGTACAGATGTTAAACAAGAAGATGGAAGCACTATTCGGTATCTACACGACAAGCCTATACTAAAAGAATCATCTAACGTTATTAAAGTTACATCTGAAGCGATCGGAATCAGCAATGATGGAGGCAAAACATATCCATACGGTATAACCCTTGACGGAGAGACTATCACGAGACTTTTATATGCGGAGGGTATTAACGCTGACTATATTAATGCCGGAACGATCCTGGTAAAAGATAAAGATAAAAATGTAATTTTTGAAGCTGACATGGACGCCGGATCAGTATATATCAGCGGAAACGTGCAGATCGGCGGTGGAAAAACACTTGATGAGACATTAAAAGAGTTCTCTGCTTCTGCGAAGAACATGACTATTCAGCTGAGCAATGAATATCAGGGCATTCCTGTTGATTCTGACGGGAATTATAGCAGCTTTCCAGAATGCTCAACTCAGGTTACGGTGATGTACGGTGCACAGGATATCACGGAGAACTGTTCGTACACTATAACCGAATCTCAGAACATCTCGGGATCCTGGGACGAAGTTGAACACATGTATACGGTTGAAAGCTTAACTGCCGATAGCGGATGGGTTGATATAAGGGCTACCTATCTGGAAAATTTGTCGATTTCAAAGCGATTCACGATAGCTAAGCAGTACGCCGGAGAACAGGGTACAGCCGGAAGAACATATTTTATAAATGCCGATGCTAACATTTTGCTGATGGGGGCTGACAAGAAGATTACTCCGAATATTCTGAACTTGAGGCCTTACTATAGAGATGGTCAGGAAGATGCTAAAAACTTTTATGCCTGGTGGACTATCGAAAAAAGTGTTGATAATGGCTCTTCCTGGGAAGATATAAGTACATACAGCACCTCGATGAAGCTGATCCAGATTCAGCTGAATACGCTGTCTCTTGAAGCACATGACATGATAAGGGCCAGCGCTTATGCCGACAAAGAAAAAACTATACTGTGTGATCAGCAAACGTTCCCGGTAGCACTTGACGTTTCTGCTCTGTCTCAGAAAGACATTGTAGAAATTCTGTCTAATAACGGAGCTTGGAAAGGACTATACTATCTGAACAATGAGCTGTATATGTCTTTCAATGCGGCACTCGGAGGAATACTGACACTCGGCGGACAGAACAACGGGAACGGGCTTCTGATCCTTCTTGACGACGAAGGGGCGGAGATAGGCCGGATGTCGTCCGGAGGAATGTCGTTTCGAAATTCTGATAACAACATAGTCATAAGAATTAATAAGAGTGGAATGTTCTTCTATGATTCGACCGGTCAAAAAAGAAAAGTGCTTACTGACAGTTCCGGCATCACTATGTATACGGATTATACAGATGCGAATAACTGGAAAGCTATAAAAATTGGTAAGTACGGAATTTATGCAGCAGAAAAGAGCGGCGGAGTGGAAGATATCTGGATGGAGGGTGATACCAGCCATCAGTGGGATGGATATATACTTAGATTTTTGAACAATTTAGTTCGTTTAAATGCAAATGCGGTATATACAGACGGCTGTTCAATGGGAAAGAACCTGACTACATCGGGAACTCTTTCAGTATCTGGTGACACTGGTCTTAAAGGAGATGCTTACGTAGCTGGGAACTTTTCGTTTAGGGATTATAAAGAAGAAGAAGCAAATACAAACACAAGAAGAAGACCCGTATCATCGGCAAGCGCCGCATTGAACAGGGTAGCTTATCTGTCATCGGCAACACGGTCAAATAAAGCCGCATTGATAGTATCGGCCCAGTGGGGTTCGAGTAACTATACTACAAACACTTTATATAACGATTCTGCTTCCGATATTCGATTAAAAGAGAATGTTTTAGACTGCGAAATTAATGCTCTTGATGCGGTCTGCAAAATGCCGGTATACTCATTCGACTGGAAAGAAACCGGCGTCCATCAGCCGCTCGGACTTGTTGCAGATGATATTGAAAAAATAGATCCGTTACTGGCGCTAGGCGGTGGTGAGAACGAAGATGGAAGCATGAATGTTAAGCAGATTGACAGACTTCTTCTGACCG
>ERZ780040.21-NODE-21-length-56715-cov-4.88106_pt1 | contig 56715 bp, 74 predicted proteins | sample MGYA00511852_ERZ780040 | MGnify/ENA primary metagenome ERZ780040 (study PRJEB29588, sample SAMEA2150866) | human gut metagenome | biome: human gut; feature: human-associated habitat; material: faeces | place: Denmark | collected 2008/2010 ... | reverse complement strand
AAGATTAAAAAGACTGGTTCAAAAACCAGCCATTCTTTAGTCAGGAGAGACTTAATCGGATATTCAAGTGGCGTACAATTATTCGGCAGATAGAAGGAGGTGTTAGAAATGATTAGTCTTACAGTTGAAAGCCTGTCTCAGTTAATGGTTGCAATTGGCGCCCTGGCGTTTGTTGTATCTGTTATCACAGAGGTAATCAAAGGCATTGGTGTATTCAAGAAGATTCCTACTGACATTGTAGTTATCATCTTGTCCATGGTTCTTACTGTTGTAGCATTCTTTGCTTATGCACAGTATGCATCACTTGTAGTTGCCTGGTACCTGGTTGTTGCTGCAATTATTGGTGGCTTCTTTGTTGCATTTATTGCAATGTATGGATGGAGTAAACTTAAAGAGCTTTGGACTCGTTTCAATCCGGATAATAAATAGTAAGGAGGTTATGGGTCATGAGTATAGACTTGAATGGAATTGACCTGCAACAGTTGCAGAGTGCATTAACGCCACGTCTGACTAAGTATATCCCTTATGACCCTACTCCTAAGCAGCGCGCTTTCTTATTGATGAACGATACGAAAGAAATACTGTATGGTGGAGCAGCCGGTGGTGGTAAATCTGTTGCGCAGCTAATGGCTGCGTTGCAGTATGTAGATATACCTGGTTACTCTGCTATACTATTTCGTAAAACGTATGCTGACTTATCATTGCCAGGTGCACTTATTGATATGTCAAAGCAATGGCTAATGCCATTTGTTGAGAGTAAGGAAGTTAAGTGGTCTGAGAAAGAAAAACAGTATGTTTTTCCATCAGGTGCTACATTAAACTTTGGTTACCTTGAGTCTGCAAATGATTGTTACCGTTATCAAGGAGCCGAGTTTCAATATATAGGAATGGATGAGGTTACACACATAGACCCTGTAAACTACAGGTACCTATTCTCTCGTTTGCGTAAACCTAAAACGTTACAGGTTCCACTAAGGTTTAGAGCTACAGCAAACCCTGGTGGACAATTTGGTGAGTACTATTACCAGAGATTCTTTGTTGAAGGCAAAGATGCTGGTCGTATCTTTATAGGCGCTGGTATTGATGATAACCCATATCTTGATGCTGAAGCCTATAAAGAGTCACTCGCAGAACTTGACCCTATAGAACGTGAGCGATTACTTAATGGTAACTGGGAAATTAAAGCTTCAGGAGATATGCTGAATAGGCACTGGTTCACAATAGTGCCGAAGTCTGAAGTTCCTGCTGCTGCTAAGCGAGTAAGATACTGGGATATGGCCTCTACTGACCCAGCTAAGAGAAAAGGCAAGAACAAACGTGAGCCTGACTGGACAGTAGGTTTTAAGCTAGCACACTACCAGGGCATGTACTGGATAGAGGACATTATAAGAGAACAAAAGATGCCTGGTGACTTAGAGAAGCTTGTAGGTGATACTGCTCATGCTGATGGTTATGACGTTGCAATACGAATGGAAAAAGAGCCTGGTTCGTCTGGTGATATTACTATAGACCATTATGCACGACATATATTACAAGGATATGATTTTTTAGGCGTTTCTTCTACAGGTTCAAAAGTTGAGCGTGCAAGAACAGCTTCAGCTGCTTCACAAAGAGGTAATGTGCATATAGTTCAAGGATGCAGAAATATTCTACCGTTTCTTGACGAAGCTGATTTGTTTCCTTATGGCATTCATGATGATACAATAGATGGCTTCTCTGGAGCTTTCAATTACTTTAGAGGACCTACACTTAATAGGGTTCCATCTGGTATAAAGAAAACAGGTGGTTCTTACTGGACAAAATTTAGGAGGTGATATAAATGCAAAATGGTAAAAAGCCTGTTAACTTTAAGCAATTAGGTACTACAGGTCTTAAACGATATGGTCCGTATGTATACGAAGAGTTCCTTCCTGAATTACGTTGGCCATACGCTGGTAAAATATACCAAGAAATGGCTGATAATGACCCAGTTATTGGCGCTATTTTGTACTTAGCTGAAATGCTTATTAGAGGAACTACATGGACTGTAGAACCTGCTAGTACATCTGCAGAAGATGTAGAGGCTGCTAAGTTTCTTGAAAGCTGTATGAATGATATGGATATGTCATGGGCAAATACCATATCTGAAATTCTGTCTATGCTTACGTATGGATTCAGCTTTCATGAGATTGTATATAAGGTTAGACGTGGACCAAATGAAGTAAGTCCTAGATACAAAAGTAAGTACTCTGATGGACGTATTGGTTGGAGACGTTTACCTATTAGAGCACAGACATCGTTGCATGAATGGAAATTCAATGATGAAGGTGACGTTATTGCATTCGTTCAGATGGCTGAGCCTGATTTCAAGATTGTAACAATTCCTATGTCAAAAGGTCTACTGTTCAGAACAAGAGTTAGTAGAGACAATCCTGAAGGTAAATCTTTACTGCGTAATGCTTACAGACCTTGGTTCTTCAAAAAGCATTTTGAAGAGATTGAAGGTATTGGAATTGAACGTGACCTTGCTGGCTTTCCTGTTCTTAAGGCTCCACAGGACTTGGACCTTTGGAATGAAGATGATGAGAGAATGGTTGCATTAAGGACTAGAGCTGAAGAACTTGTAGCTTCTGTAAGGCGCGATAGTGAGGAGGGTATTCTACTTCCTTACGGATGGGAATTGTCACTTCTTTCATCCGGTTCATCGAGGCAGATTAACATTGGAGAAACAATTGACAGGTACGATAACAGAATAGCTATTACGATGCTTTCTGATATTATTTTGATTGGTAATAATAAGGCGGGTTCTTTTGCATTGGCTGATACAAAGCAGTCTATGCTTGCTGCAGCTTTGCAAGCACAACTTCAGAATATATCTGATGTATTCAATAATAAGGCAGTGCCTGACTTGTTCAGCTATAACTACTTTCCTAATATTACTGGTCTTCCTAAGATTGTTCCTGGTCAAATTCAGACACCATCTCTTAAGGAACTTGCACTTGTACTTCGTGCTATGGGACTTAATATTGCTGGTGATATGAAGCTGCAAAATTACTTACGCCATATACTTGGTATGCCAGACCTTGACGAAGAGACATTTGAGTCAGTATATCAGGGTCAAACAAGTGCCAATAATAATAACGCTGGTAATAATACAGATGAATTTGATGACACTGCGGAGAACGACTTTGAACAGAATGATTTAAGCTATACCGGAAGCGGAGGTGAATAAGATGAGTGTTGTAGTTACCAATAGGGAAATATATGATACGCAGCGAATCAGTGTATATAATGAAGACGGTTCTACAAAGACTGTGCCTCGTAGCGAATCTGTTTATATAACTGAGGAGCAGCCTGTACCTGACGAGTGCGCTGTTGATGTGCTGTTTGACATTACAAAGTCAAACAGTGATGAAGGCTTAGTTAGTGGATGGGCAAATGTAGCAGTCAATGCTGACGGCTCTTTACCACTTGATTGGCAGGATGACATGATAAGACCTGAGGTGCTTGAAAAAGCAGCTATAAAGTTTATGATGGACTACCGTGCAAGTGGTGTTATGCATGAAGGCGAATCTAAGGGCGTAGTAGTTGAATCTATTGTGTTCACAAAAGAAAAGCAAGCATGCATAGGTATTCCTGAAGGTACTGTTCCTGAAGGATGGTTTATTACTGTTAAAGTTTTGGACCCAGATGTATTTGCTAAAGTTAAGAATGGAACATTTAAGATGTTTTCAATACAGGGCAATGCAAAACGAATTAAGCTTTAGTGTTATATAATCGGGCCAAACAACGTATAATATAAATAGGGGGTGTGACAAATGCCATACTTACTTGAGGACTTGGTTATAGACCGAGTTGATTTAGTTGATGAAGGAGCCAATTCGGCAGCTTTCATAGAACTTTATAAAAGAAAGGAGCGAAGTGCAACCATGGATATTAAGGAAATCCTTAGTAAAATGAAGCCAGAGCATTCAGCGGTCATTCAGGCTGAGCTTGACAAATTGTCAGGTGAAGTTACAAAGGCTAAAGAAGATTTGGCAACAGTAACCACTGAGTGTAGCACAGCTAAGCAGGACCTTGAGAAGGCTAAAGAAGACCTGAAGGCGGCAAATGAAGGCAAGGAGAAAGCTGAGTCTGAACTTGAAACGCTTAAGGCTAAAGAGTCTGAAGAGTGTGAATGCGATGGTGAAGCTGATGAGAATGGTATGTGCAAGGTTTGTGGAAAGCCTAAGAAGAAAGCAGCATTTGACGAAGAGGAAACTCTGAAGAGTATGCCGGCTGCAGCACGTGCTATGTTCATTAAGATGCGTACTCAGAAAGAAGCAGCTGAGGAAGAGGTACGTAAAGCAAAAGATGCTGAGGCACAGGCTGAGGCAGTTGCAAAGGCTGCAGAGCTTAAGGCATTACCTATCGAGACTGATAAGCTCGTTGGTGTTCTTAAGAATTGTAGTGCTGAAATGGTAGATGTACTTACAACTATCAATGCAGCAATTGAAGGAACAGTTCTTGATGAAGTCGGCAAGAGCAACCCTGGAAGCAAGGGAGCAGACGCTTGGGCAAAGATTGAAGCTAAGGCTGATGAGATTGCTAAGCGTGACAGTGTAACCAAGCAGAAGGCTGTGTCAATTGCCATCAAGGAAAATCCTGAACTTTACAAAGAATATTTACAGGGAGGTGCAAACTAATGAACGCTTATGAAATTCCTGGTCTTAGATATAGCTTACCAGCTGGTGGAGCTGTTGAAAGACATCGTTTCGTTACTGTTGATGAGAACAGTAGTGGCATTCAGGCTGTTGCAGATTCTAACATTATCGGTGTGTCCATGAATAAGACCTCTGCTGGTCAGGTTCTTGAGATTGCCGATGGTATTGTTATGGTTGAAGCAGCTAAAGCTGTTACAGCAGGTAAGATTGCTTACGCTGATGCTAACGGCAAGGTAACTGATACTGGTACTGTAGTTGCCGGTATTGTAATCACTTCTGCTGTTGCAGGTGGTCTTGCAGCAGTTAAGATTAACTAATTGAAAGGAGATGCAAAATAATGCCTACTATGCAGAACGCTCATATTGATAGAGCATTAACCAATACGTCCGTTGCTTATATGCAGGATGCGTCTGCTTTCATTGCAGACAAAGTTTTCCCGATTGTCCCTGTTAAGAGACAGTCAGACGTTTTCTACATCTACAACAAAGGAGACTTCATGCGTGATGAAGCTCAGGTACGTGGCGCAGCAAGTGAGTCTGCCGGTGGCGATTACGGTGTTGAAGCAAGCGACCCGTACTACTGCCGTAAGCATGCATTCCATAAGGATGTTACTCCTGAGGAGCGTGCAAACTACGACGAGCCGCTTGATGCTGACACTGATGCAACTGATTTCGTATCTCAGAAGATGCTTATCCGTCGCGAGATGGAATGGGCTACTAAGTTCTTCAAGGCTGGAGTATGGGGTCGTGAAATTTCTGGTGTAGATGCTTCTCCATCTACTAACCAGGCAATTAAGTGGAACAAAGAAACCTCTAATCCTATCAAGGATATTACAGAGGCAGGTGTTCAGATGGCATCTGAGACTGGATACAAGCCTAACACACTTGTTCTTTCTCCGTTTGCTTTCAATGCACTTAAGAACCACTTTGATATTCTTGACCGTATTAAGTATACTCAGAAGGGTATCGTTACGGCTGACCTGCTTGCTACACTGTTTGAAGTTGAACATGTGTATGTTGCATGGGCTGTAGTTAACTCTGCAGACAAGAATGCAAAAGACAATGTTGGATTCATTATGGGTAAGCATGCTTTACTGTGTTACAGCAATCCTCGTCCGGCTCTTAAGAAACCTTCCGCAGGTTATATCTTTGCATGGACCGGCCTTGAAGGTTCTGGTGCGTATGGTAACCGTATCGTTAGACTGCCTATGGATATGCTCGGCCTTGGCACTGAACGTATTGAAGGTGAGATTGCGTTTGACGCTAAGAAAATCTGTGGTGACCTTGGTACGTTCTTCAAGGACATTGTTGACTAATGTTTGTAGTTAAGCGTACTTTTAGAGATGCTTCGGGTATGATTCCTGCTGGTTCTATTGTTGAGCCAGCAGGCATTAAAAGATTTAAGCATAGACTCTTAGAGGGTCATATTGTTGAAGTTAACGAGCAAAACTTTGATAAGTATGCTGATTTCTTTAAGCAGAGATATGGTATTGACCTTCCTGCTATTAAGCAGCCTGAAGCTAAACAAGAAAAAGTTGAGCAGCCTAAGGTGTCTACACCTGCAACTGCTAAAAAGACTGAAGTTAAGAAGGTAGTTGCAGCAGTAACTAAGTAGGAGGTGATTTGATGTCTTGGTCATATTCTGGCAATCCAGCTAGTAGTCAGGTTGATGAGTGTAGATTCCTATTAGGAGACACAAATGAGTCTGAACCTATTATGCAGGATGAAGAGATTCAGTACATCATTGATACCTATGGTTCTAACAAGAATCAGGTATTATACCAGCTATTTAGTAGAGCAGCAACAATCTTTGCAAGGGACATTAAGAGAAGTCTTGGTCCACAATCTGAAGACCCAACTGAAAGACTGAAGTACTTTAAGGAGCAGGCGGCTAGCTATAAAGCTAAGCTTACGTCTGCTGGTTTGTCTCTTCCTAAGTATGCATATCCAAAGGTATTCAGAAAAGGAATGCAGAACAATCCTCCTTATCCTATTCCTAAGGGGGGTGACTATCGTGTATGAAAGTCTTAAGAAATGGATTAATCTTCCAGCACAGATAAAACCGTTCATAAGAAGAAACGGAACTGGTACTAAGCTGTACGGAGATGCAGTTGATATTAAGTGTTATGCTGAAGGTAAAGTAACTACTGTCACTGATAACAAAGGTGCTGAAGTTGTTTCAAACAAGCAGCTGTACATTGATGGTTCAGTGCCCATCGCAGAACTCGATTGCATTATATTTGAAAACTCAGAGCACAGCATCAAAAGTATCAATACGTTTTATAGAAATGGCAAACCAGACATCAAGGTGGTGTATCTGTAATGAAAGGTACATTTAGCTTTGATTTTGACCAAAAGAGCCTCAACAATTTTGAAGCGCAGTGTGAAGCTGCGATTAGAAATTTAGGTAATGGTACTAAGAAAGCTACAACTGCTGCATGTCAAGAAATTCTTGGAAACAGCATGGCTGAGGTACCTAAAGATACCTACACGCTGCTGATGAGTGCATTTTATGAAGTGTCAAGAAGAACAGATACATCTGCTTCTACTTATGCTTATGAAGCAATCATTGGTTATGGTGGAAATGGTGACCCAGTCAATCCAAAGACTGGTCGCAGAGCTTCATCCTATATGGTAGAGGTTCATGAAGACTTATCAGTATATCATCCTACTGGTAAAGCCAAATTTTTGGAAGACCCTGTACGAGAGTATGCTAGAGAAAACTTTCCAAGAACCGTATTTACTTACGCACAGGAATCTTTAGCTACAATGAGTGATTAAGAGAGGAGGTGCCGTATGGCTAATCCATTGCTACTAGACATTGTTACGTTCCTTACGGACAATGGTATGGTTCAGGGTGATGGTGTAGATGCCTTCAGAGACTTCACGCCAGAAGCACCTGATTCTCTTGTAGCTCTACATGAGTACAAGGGAGACCCGGCAGTAGCATATGACCCAAATGTTAACAGGTCAGTGCAAGTAACTGTTAGGGATAAAGATGCTGATGTTGCAAGGCAAAGAGCTTTGGATATTTATAAATTGTTCATATCTGACAACTTAATCGTGAATTTCACGCCTGATAGGTGGGGCCAAGTGCATCTTAGGCAACCACCGTTTAAGATTAGTCAGGATAACAATGACAGAGTTACTTATGGCTTCAACGTTGGAATAACAACAACTATTGAATAGGAGGAATGAAACATGGCTACAAGAATTGGTTGTGATAATCTTGTGTATGCTATTATGACTACAGAAGATTCTGCCAAAAACGCACCTGTGTATGCTGCGCCTAAAGCAGCGCCTGGTGTAATGTCAGTTAACATCAACCCGAATGCTTCACAGGAAACCTTGTTTGCCGATGATGGTCCTATGGAGACTGCTACAACTCTTGGTAAGATTGACGTTGAAATTAAAAAGAACGAACTTACTACTGAGAATAAAGCAGACCTTCTTGGTCATACCATCGATGGTGACGGAGGCCTTGTGTTTGGTGATTCTGACGTTCCACCGTTTGTTGCTATTGGCTTCAGGTCTTTGAAGTCTAATGGTAACTATCGCTATGTCTGGTTGTATAAAGGTAAGTTTACCGACCCTGAGGACCAGAACGAAACAAAGGGTGACAGCATTAACTTCCAGGCTGATACAATTAAGGGTCAGTTTGTTAAGCTTAATTATCCTGTTACCGTTGGTAGCAAAAAGATTCGTATGTGGAAGTACGAACTTGATGGTGATAACCCTGGAGCTAGCGAGTCTGCTATGTCTACTTGGTTTGATGCCGTTAAAATGCCGAGCTAAGGAGGGATAACGAATGAGTGCATTGAATATTACTACTGATGCGACTGGTAAGGTTACTAAGGTAATGGTAGATGACAAAGTCATTGACAATGTATCTGATGTTTCCCAGAACCTTTCCCGTGGCACACTTGTTGCAACTATCAAAGCTACATTTGATAGCATTACAGTTACTGAGCAGGCCGGTACTCCGGCTCCTGCTTTGACTGTAGCTTTTGCAGCTGGTACAGTTACTGGCTCTACCAAGGCTACTATTACTGGAGATGCTGAGCCTGGAAATCACTTTGCTTATGCAGTTGCTGGTACAACGCAGGCTACTCCTAATGTAGGTGATGTAGTATCTGGTGCTACAACCTATGTATCTGGTAACAATATTACAGGTGTTACAGCTGGTAAGAGTGTAGCAGTATATGAGCTTACTACTGCTAATGAAGTAGTTAAGTTTACAGCGCATACTCTCATTGGTAGCGAGATTAAAGCTACTGAGTAATTATTCCGTAAAATGATTGGAGGTAACGTAATGTCTAATGTAAAAGATGTAAAATCTAAGGACATTAAGATTACCCTTAATGACGGCGTTGAGCGTACTATCAAGTTTACGCTCAATGCTTTGGCTGAACTCGAAGACAGATATGGCTCAGTTGATGAAGCGTTTAAGCAGCTTGACAACAACAGTATTAAAGCTGTACGTTGCATCCTTTGGGCTGGTCTTATTCATGAAGACCCTGAGCTTACAGAGCAGCAAGTCGGTAATCTTATTGATATTCAGTATATGCAGGAACTTATGGCGTCTCTCAATGATGCATTTGATTCAGATATGCCTGTTGCAGAAAAGCTTCCTGATAATGCAGAGCCTAAGCTGGACGGTGCACAGGACCCAAACGCCTAAATCCCAGCAATAAAGATGGGGCCAATCCGTTCGCCACAGACGACTGGGATTGGCCCTATATTTTATATGTTGGGAGAGTATGGTTGCATTATACTGATGAAGAAGTAATGAGTATGACTCCTAGAAAGTTCAAGTCACAACTTGATGTGCATTATGATGTACAACAAAGAATGCATGGAGAAAAGTCACAAAGAAATTATACTGACCAGGTTGGTTATATTGACCAGATTCCAGGTTGGTAATAGGGAGGTGTTAAAATGGCTAGCTTTGCAAATTTGACAGCAAATCTTAATCTTAATATTCAAAACTTTGCTAGTAATATGCGTAGAGCAGCTAGCTTAGCAAATCAATTCTCTGCTAACCTAAAGGGTCAGATTAACAATGGTCTTGTAGAACCAGCTAAGAAGTCAAAGTTTGAATTTAAGGATGTTGCACGTATTGTGCAAGGTATTATGATTTCTAAAGTATTCTATGGTGGATTGAATGCTATTAGAAATTGTACCAGTGCTGTTTGGGAATTTAGCCAAGAACTTGAATATGCAAAGATTGCTTATTCTAATCTATTTGGTGATACTGAATTAGCAAATGAATTCATCAATGTACTTAAAGACTTCGCCGCTACAACACCATTCTCATTCTCTGAATCTGAGGCTGCGGCGAAGCGTTTATTAGCATATGGTATTCAGTATAAGAATGTCATGTATGTAATGCAGGGTGTACTTGCCGCATCGTCAATGCAAGGTAACCCACAAGTCATTGAATCTGTTTCTAGAGCACTCGGACAAATCTACACCAAGGGTAGATTGATGAATGAGGAAATGAGACAGCTTGCTGAAGCAGGTATTCCAGCTTACGAAATCTTACAGGAAAAGCTTGGACTTACACAAAAGCAATTGCAGAATTTAGGTAAAGAAGGTATTCCTGCAAGTAAAGCCATCAATGCTCTTGTAGATGGTATGAATGAACGTTTTGGTGGAGTGGTAAATGCTTCATCTAAAACATTGAAAGGTATTATCAGTAACATAAAAGATAATGCCATTATGCTCGTGTCGGGTGCGTTTGAACCATTGATAACCGTTATCAAGTCTGGTTTGAATGAGCTTGGCGAGTTCTTATTTAAGATGAGAGAAATCTTTGAACTAAAGGGACTTGGTGGAGTATTTGAAGCAATCTTTCCGCCTGAGCTACACTCTACAATCAGGCAGTTTGTAGCTAACCTCGGTACACTGTTTCAGGCAGTCGTAAGATTAGTAGGTGCGCTTGGCGGCTTACTTAGACCAATACTTGAAGCACTGATTAGGGTGTTTAATGCTTTTGCTCCTATTCTTACTACTGTAATAAATGTACTATCAGTAATGGTATCTTGGATTACACAGAATGCAACAGCCATGAAAGTTTTAACTGCAATGCTTGCTGCTGCTGCGGCGATGTGGGTACTATTCAAAGTTAAGGCTCTTGCTAGTGCTGTAGTTGCTGGTGTCATTACTTTAATTTCAAAAGCATTAGCAGGTTTGTCAGCAATGCTAACATTTGTTGTAGCTCATCCGTTCTGGTCATTACTAATTGCTCTTACTGGCTTAGTAGTTGGCTTGTCAGGTGGCTTTGGAAAATTAAGTGATGCAATTAGTGGCGTGTTCAAAAAAATAACAGCTATCAATGGTATAGACCCTGACAAAGTACTTCTTCCTTCACAGAAGGAAAGAGCTAATGACTTGAATAAGTTCAATAAGGCTCTTGATGGTACGAAAGACTCAATGGATGACTTAGCTGATTCAACTGGTAAAGCTACAAAGGCAGCTAAAGGCTTACTTTCATTTGATGAAGTATTCAAACTTAACCAGCCTGATGAAGGCACTAACAAGGGTATTGATACTGATACAGACTTTGATATACCTGACATACCGAGCTTAGATGCAAGTTCGTTTATTCCTGAAGTACCAAGCTTTGAAGGTTTTGCTAGTAACTTTGTAACTGACATGATTGATGCTCTTAAAGAGAAGTTCATAGGTGCTGGTATTGGAGCAATACTTGGTGGCATCCTAGGTGGAATACTTGGTGGACCGCTCGGTGCAAAGATTGGTGCTATCGCTGGTGCTATCGCTGGTTGGTTCTGGAGTGACATCGCCGATGCATTAGGACTAACAGATGTAGGTAAAGTTGCATTGCCAATAGCCACTGGTCTTGGTGCAATAATTGGTGCTCTAATTGGAGGACCATTAGGGGCCGTTATTGGAGCCGGTATTGGTGCGTTAGTTGGCTGGATAATCGATTCAATAGCTAGAGGCTTTGAGACTGGCGACTGGTCACATGTTGGTCTACCTGCTGGTATAGGTATCGGTGCAGCGATTGGTATGATTGTAGGTGGTCCTGCTGGTGCTGCAATTGGTGCTGCAATTGGTGCTCTTGTAGGATGGATTGCAGACATGCTTATTGATGGCTTTACTAATGGTAACTGGGACTTCTCTCAGTTAGGACTTGGTATTGGTGGTGGCATTGGTGCAGCAATTGGTATGATTGTTGGTGGTCCTGCTGGTGCAGCAATTGGTGCAGCAATTGGTGCTTTGATAGGTTGGCTTATTGGTCTCATAGCTGATAACTGGGATAGCATCACCGATTGGTTCTCTGATGTATGGGATAGTCTTACAACATTCTTTAGTAATATAGGTTCTTCTGTAGGCCAGTGGTTTGCAGGCGTAGGAGAGTGGTTCTCACAAGGATGGTCTAGCCTAGTTGGAGGAGTAAGTGACTTCTTCACTGGTATTGGTGAAAAGTTTACAGCAGGTCTTACAAGTGTAAAAGAATGGCTTAGTGGAATATGGACTGCAATATCTACAAGCGTAGGTCAGTGGTTTGCACCCATTGGAACTTTCTTTACAGATGTAGGTACAGGTCTTGCAACATTTGCTTCAGACTTATGGACTGGTATTACAACTGTATTCAATGATATTGCTACTGCTATAAGTACAGTTATGCAGGACATCTGGTCTGCTATTACAACTGTATGGAATGATATAAGCTCTGCAGTAAGTACTGTATGTACAACCATATGGGAAACAATCTCTAACATATTTGGTTTCATCAAGGACTTAATTGTCAAAGTTGTTTCTGATATATGGAATGCTATTGTTGAGTGGTTCACACCTATTGCTGAAGAGATTGGTAGAGTATGCTCTGAAGCTTGGAATGCAGTTTCAACTTGGTTCACTAACATATTCAATACTATATCTGAAAAGGTAAAGGCTGTATGGGAAACCGTTAAGACATTCTTTGGTAATATCCTTACTTCTATAACTACAAAGGTTAAGGAAGCATGGAGTGTAGTATCTACTTGGTTCCAGAATATATGGAATGTAGTTAAAGAAAAACTGTCGGGTGCTTGGACAGCAGTTAAAGACTTCTTTGGTAAGATTTATACGTCTATTAAGACTAAGGTATCAGATTCTTACAATGCAGTTAAAAACTTCTTTGGTAACATGTACACGTCAGTTAAAGAAAAGATTGGCAATATGTACACGTCAGTAAAGGATGGCATAGGTAATATTTACAATTCATTTAAGAATTGGATTTCTAATCTATGGGACAATGTATTTGGTAAGTTCTTTGACTGGATAAACACTGGTATTGATAAGTTAAGAGAATTCTTTGGCTTAGATAGTAAGGCTAAGAACACTGATACAAGCTATGCAGATAGTAGTGGCTCTGGTACAAAGACAGGACATGCAACTGGTGGTATCTTTAACAGAGAGCACATTGCAAGATTTGCTGAAGGAAATAAAGCAGAGGCTGTTATTCCACTTGAAAATGCTGGAGCTATGCAACCATTTGTAGATGCTGTTGCAGATGGTATTACGGCTAGCTTGATGCCAATAGTTGCTAACATATCTGGTGGTCAAAATCAGTTGCAGCCGTTGTATGTTGGAACGCTTATTGCAGATGAGAGAAGTCTTAAGGAACTTAACCGTAAGATGCAAGTTATTCAGCTGCAAGAGAATAAAAGGAGGGGTTAATAATGGCTAGTAATTTTACCATAAACGGAAGGGCTATTAAAAACCCTTCCGGTTTCAAAATAGAACGATACAATGTTACCAATATGGAGCGTTTAGCTGATGCAAAAATGGTTGGTGACTTAATTGCTAAGAAGCGAAAGTTTTACTTCACTTATGATGCAATAACTGGTGAGGACTTAGACAATATACTTGAGGCTATTTGGGAAACGAACAAGTTGTTCTTTTCGCTTAAGTACAAGGAGAACGGAAAAGATAAGTCTGCTACAGTGTATGTAGGCTCCATACCTACTGAGTTGCATAAGGCAGGTAAAACTACAAACTGGGTATGGAGAAACGTTACGTTCAATCTGATAGAACAATAAGGAGGTGCTAGTATGGCAGATACAGTTATACGTGATGCCACTGACGAAGATTTCAATGCTCATAGTAGATGCATACTGTTGAAGCTTGACATCTTCTTTGATGGTTTACAGAATGACCCATTAACTGTTACTAGAGAAGATTACCTTATCGATGCTGATATTCTTGATGAGGCTGGTGCAGAAGATAACAATCCGCTTGTGGCTATATCTGCAAATGAATTATCATTTAGCCTATACAATGAAGATGGTATGTTTAGTCCAACTAATGCTAATGGTCCATACTATGGTAAGATAAAGGTTAATGTACCAATTATTCCATATATGAAGCCAGACATGGATGATGGTACTGAAGTTAACTGGATAAAGATGGGTGTGTACTATGTTTCTGACTGGAATGCTACTGTAACAGGCGCCGCAGCTTCAATAACAGCTGGTGACAAAATTCAGCAGGTACTAATGGAACCTTCACCTGTAATACCTGTAGGTCTTAATAAAACACAGGCTGACTTTTTCCAGGAAGTATTCGATGCACTTGGCTATGCAGCAAGCATATCTAAAGATTTGAATGCTACACTACTGTACACGTTTACAGAAGGTGAACAAAAGAAATTTTTACAGGAGATGCTGCAAGGAGCAATTGCATATTGTACATGCGATAAGAATGGTGATATAGTAGTTGAACCACTTGACAGTACAAGACCGTTAAGAGCAACTATTACTGATGCTGACCAGATTATAAGTGTAGATTCTGAGCAGTCAATTGTTAAAACGTATGGTGGTGTAGAACTTACATATGTACTTCCACAATTGACAGAAGCCATACAGCTATTAGAAATAAAAGAGGCTAATGTTCCAGCTGGTATATTTACTCATAATAAAGTAGCACTGAGTAAAGGTCCTGCTAAAGTAATTACGAATGTATATGCCATTACAGAAAATAAAGAAGTAGCAATTATAGACTATGTAAATTCACCGTGGGATATAACTCTTATCACAAAGAATGAAAGTACCACTCAGGCTACATCTGACCTGGCAGTATATGGTATAGCTGTTGACTTTGTAGAAACTATACTTACTGATAATGTTTCAAATGTTCTAAAGGTAAAGAATAGATATATACAGAGTACAGAATATGCAAGCAAGTACAAGGAAATACTTGAAGCATTTGTAAATAGTGATATGCCAACACTTACACTTCAGGTAAGAGGAAATCCGCTACTTAATGTTGGAGATAAAATATGTGTACAAAGTGAAAAGTACAACTTAGATTTCACAGGTGTTCTGCAAAGAATTAACTACAAGTATGTTGGTTCTTTATCATGCGAGATAACCTTACTAAATTCTGATATATTGGAGGTGAGTAGATAATGGAATACTTGGCTAACGTTCTTCCAGTTGACCCAAAGTCCTGGTCATTGAATAAAGCTACTATGACGAGTAAGCTTATTAAGTTAGAAGCAGGTGGCACAGCGTCTACTTCACTAACGCATGAACAAGTACAGTTTACACCAAAAGCTTTTAAGGTAACTGCAAAGTTCATTGGAGAGTTTGACGAATTTTCTCCAGCAGCTTTTGCTAAACTACTGATTAAAGATAAAGATAAAAAGTACCAAATCTTTACAGTTCCATTTCAGGTTACTAGTAAGGTTTCTGATGCATACTTAATGCAAGCTGAACTGCTAACCAATGTTGCTGATTTCAATGATTTAATATTTCAGTTCAATACTGAAGAGTATGTTGAGATAACTGAATGGAAGCTATATCCTAGCTCAGATATTGACACTAATACGCTTAACACAATTGAGGCTATGTTGCCTCAATTCTTGTACTCATTTAATGAGAATGCTATAACTGTTGGAACAAATGAAACAGAAATAGTAAACTTGCCATTTGCAATGGGTGATGCTGGAAACCTTTCTTGTCACTTACTTTTTAGTTATGTAGCTAACACAGCATGCAATATGACAATTACAATTAAGGTTGATGGCTCTGCAGAGCCATATACACCTATAGTTGCACAGATACAGGAAGGACCAGGTTTTGTAGGTATACCTCATTCATTCTTGCAAGTCCAAGCAGCAGCTCATTTAATTTCAGTAACTGTAAAGTTAGAAGCAAGCGATTCAACAGCTAGTGATACTACTCCTAGCTTATCTATACAGACAAAAGCAGTAAGATATACATGTGAAGGTCGTGGTATTCTTAATGGTGCCGGTGGTGAATATCCACACGCTGAAGTATCTGAAACATATGATGAATATCCTACCATTAACATTGAACTTATTGAATGTAGTACAACATGTGAAGTTACTACTGATGCGTACACTAATATAGAGAATGTTGATAATTATTCTTATCCTAGTGTAGCACTGACTAGTCTTGATTGCTCTGCTAACATTCCACTTGAAGATGTAAAAGCTATTGGTGCAGCTGAGCACTTCGTGTATAATTCTACACGTTCAGACCTCATTCATATAACAGGAAATGTTGTACTTACAGATACTGGTATTACGTTTGAGAATGGTATTGGTGAAGGCATCGTTACATATGATGCTCTGTACCCTACCGAAAGCTATAACACGCTTATAAACTGCATAGAAGTTAAAGCCACTGATACAACTGGCATAAGACTGGCATTTAGTACTGATGGTTCTAATTGGTACACAATGAGTAGCTCTGATGAATGGACTGCGATAAGCCTTACATTGTCTGATATGAGTGCAAGTGGAATATCAGTGTATAAGCTACTTACTATGAATAGTGAAGTATTCAAAAAGTTGTTTGAGCTTGGTGGCTCAAATAGACTAACTGTAGCAGTATACATGACTTCATCTGTTCAGCAGACTTCATTCACGCTTACACAGATTTCAGTTTATTATAGTACTGATGAGTCAAATTCACCACTTGAGCCACCAATACTAACATTTGCTATTGCTGAAGACAACAAGGCTAGAGTTCATTGGCAGCCACCAGTTGGTCAACCAAGAGCAATGAAGATATACTATGGAGAGACAACTGATTTTGGTAGCACAATACAGTCAGATGTTGGTGCAACATTCTGTGAAATTTCTGACTTAGCCAATAGAACAAAGTATTGCTTTGCTGCAGCAACCCTTGGTTATGGTAGGGAAAGTGAAAAGTCAAACATACTTATGGCAGTTCCTACAATACCTGTACCACGCTTTGTACTTTGTGAAGCTGACCCTAGTAAGATTACTATCCAGTGGCAAATTGTAGGTGCAACATATGATTCATACAATGTGTACCTTGGTACCTCTAAAGATAACATTGCATTGCATAGTAATACTACAGAAATGCAGGCTGTTATAGACAATCTACAAAATAATGTAGAGTACTTTGTAGCTGTTACAGGCGTTAAGCCTACCGAAGAAAGCTGGTACTCAGAAATTAGAAGTGCTAGGCCACTTCTTCCTGTGCTTATCATTTCTGATATTAACACTGGACAAAATGAAGTAAGACTGCGGCTTAGACTACCAGACAAGTATGCGGAGTATACTGGCTATACAAAGTACAGAGTTTATTATGGTATTACTACAGATGCTATGCTTGACTATGTAGAAGTCACAAGTACTAATGTATTAGTTTCAAATCTTGCTACTGACACGCAATATTACTTCTATGCTACTGGCTTAACTGACGCAGAAGAAAGCACTCCTAGCGAGGTAGCATCGGCTGCAACAGATAGCAGTCTTAAGTTTACAACGCTTGGACACACAGGTAAAGAAAAGCCTACACAAGAAGATGCTGATGCACTGTATACTCAAACAGTTGAAGTTACTGGTGGTATTCAGAAGTACATCGTTCCTGAGACTGGTACTTACCTTATAGTTGCTATTGGAGCTGCAGGAGGAAAAGGTGGTGGAGCTACAACAAATGCTAACTGCCTTGGAGGCTTTGGTGCAATAATCAGTGGTGAGTTTGACCTGAATGCTAATGATGAGTTGTACTTGCTTGTAGGTCAGAAAGGAACAGATAACCCTCAGACATCTGGTGATGCAACAACCGGTGCTGGCGGAGGAATGTCAGTAGTTGCAATTAAAGATGACACACAAACTGATATGCTATTTGGTACTATTCCTGTAAGACCTCTTATTGTTGCTGGTGCTGGTAATGGTGGTGGTGATGCTGCTTATTCAGGAACGCCTGGTGATAATGCTTTACTTGATGAAGGAACAGATGATTCCTACCTATCTAGTGATTATTCTGGTGGCGGATATAGACAGTACAGGAATAGTAGTTACTGTGGTAAGTCATTCTTAGCTGGTGGTGATGCCGCATCATACACCTATAGTAGAGCAGGCAATGTCTCTAATGCGGGCTTTGGCGGTGGTGGTTCAAACAAGGATGATGGTGATGGCGGTGGTGGTGGTGGCTACCGTGGTGGTGTTATAAGTGTACATGGTGGTAGCTCATACAATGCTGGTAATAATGCCACTGCTGAACTTAACACTGAAAGAACAGATGGCTTAATCAAAATAAAGAAGTTAGGAGGAACCGAATAATGAGAAGCATGAGACAGGTCATAAAGACCAATCACAACTTTGTTACAGGTGAGCATTACGAACAGCGTATGCTCAAACCTGTACAGGAAGCACAGAATCGTGTTACAATTCAACTCTGCGACGCCGATACTGGCAATGTTATAGAAGAAGCAGCTACTGAAAATGCAATTACACCATTTTTCGAGTGTAGCGCATATGGTACTATTGCACAGCAGCTAAATCATAATTCACTGTATGGTGGATGTGAATATCCTGCCTTTGAGTCAATAGTTCTTAGTGATAGCGATATTGGAGAACTTGAAGATTTGTACTTCATCCATGGAAACGTTGTTGGTATGTGCAATAGAGAAGACACATCTGGTGCTGACTCGCATAAACAACGTGGTACGTATAACTCAGCAGAGAGTTACTCAAAAGTAGAAGATAATGGATACAGACATATACATCTTGTATATGACTGGCCAACTTCTGCTGGTAATGGTAAGATTCAAAATATCTACTGGCTACCATGCTCTTTTAATTTTAGTTATCCTAACTCTACTAGAGCACTCGCATGTATGCAAATATACAATAATAGGTACTCAACAAGTGATATAGTATTTGATAGAAGGGGCAACTTATACAAAGTTGTAAATGATAATAAGTACTACAAGATTCTTAATATGCTAAAGTTTGTAAATGGCATTGAATCTGCAAAAGTTGCTACTGAAGAAAGCTTTCATAATATATATGAAGTTAATGGATATTATTATACATTTAGTTATGCATGTACTAATGATAATAAGGCAACATTTACTGCTACATTAACAATCAATAAGCATGATACAGATGGAAACATTGTAGATACTTGGACAGAAGACATGGTATCAAGTGTTCCACAGCTTGTAAAGCTTAAGAATAAATCTAAGCTTAATTCAATACAGGTAACAGCTAGAGAATACTGTGATTATGATGGTTGGATTGGTTTTCAGATTTACTTTAATTCTGGTTCAAGCTCCTATAATGTTTTTCCTACTAGGAATAGTGCTGGTGAGTTAGAACCAAATAAAACTTACAGTGTTAGTATATACTCAATGTATAATGTTCTTACTAAACAGTGGCTTCATACGCCTAGCCCATGGGATGTATGGTGTACGTATGAACACTACACCAGTCATACTGTGCTTAAGAAAATAGATAATAAGCATATTACAACTTCAGGTGCATATATTCTTGTTGATACAAGCAATGCAGATGTTACTGGTGAACAGTACACGCATAACTGGAGTAGCTTAGGTAATGAAAACACATACTATTATCCACTTAGTATGCATCCTACACTACCATTATGTACATGTACAGGAGTCTATGGGAGTGGAATGTCAGTAATAAGCCCTATATCAGCACAGACGCGCCTAGCCTCACCAATAACTAAGACATCACTGAATACAATGAAGATTCAGTATGACTTCTTCTTCAAGATACCTCTTCCATATATGCCTCCAGAGCATGTATGGGACTTGTATAAATAGTCACTGAAAGGAGGAACCAGTATGGATGGAATTACACCTGAAGCTTGGCTAAATCTTGGTATTCCAGGAGCTGCACTCTTCATTGTCTTGGTTATTGTAATATCAATGTTCAAGCAGCAAAGTAAGAGTGTAGATAAGCTGTGCATCAAGATTGACGAGCTTGTCACTAGCTTCTCAGACAACAATCTTAAGCTAAACGAAGTCATCATTTCAAATGATAAGGACCAGAAAGAGGTCCTCAGAAAACTTGATGACATCAATGATGTTGTGCAGGATATGCACAAGCGAGTTGTTAGAATCGATACTCGACTCTACGACCATAAATGTATAAAGGAGGAATAGATATGAGTAATAGTTCTTTAGTGAATTGTACTGTAAAAAGTCCAAATCACAGTGGTAAACGAACACACAAGATTGACCGTATCACGCCACACTGCGTTGTAGGCCAGTTATCAGCAGAAGCTATTGGCGGATGCTTTACAAGCACCGCTAGACAGGCATCTTGCAACTATGGTATTGGTCCTGATGGAAGAGTCTGCTTAGTAGTAGATGAAGAAAATAGAAGCTGGTGTAGTTCTAGCAGTGCTAATGACCAGCGCGCTGTTACTATTGAGTGTGCTTCTGACAAAACTTCTCCATATGCTATGAAGGAAGCAGTATACAGCAAACTTATTGACTTATGTGCTGACATCTGTAAGCGCAATGGTATTACTAAGTTGCTGTGGCTCGGCGGCAAAGAGAAGACGCTTTCCTATGAACCTAAACCAGGAGAGGCTGTTCTTACAGCGCATAGATGGTTTGCAAACAAATCTTGCCCTGGTGATTGGCTATATTCTCGTTATGGCGACCTTGCAGACAAGGTAAATGCAAAGCTTGGTTCAAGTGACAAAGCGCCGCAGCCTTCAGACAAAGTACTTTACAGGGTACAGACTGGAGCATTCAAGGTTAAGAAGAATGCTGAAGCTCTTGAGGCAAAAGTTAAAGCGGCAGGCTTTGATACTTATGTCACAATTGTAGATAACATGTACAAAGTCCAGGTAGGGGCATTCTCAAAGAAAGACAATGCAACTGCATTAGCTGCGAAGCTTAAGGCTGCTGGCTTTGACTGCTTTATAACTACAAATGGCCAGTCAGATACAAAAGCTAACACAACCATTAAGAAAGGCAGCAAGGTAAAAGTTAAGTCTGGTGCTAAGACTTATACAGGAGGCAGCGTTGCGAGTTTTGTCTACAAAGGAACTTACACTGTAGATGAACTTAAAGGAGACAGAGCTGTACTTGATAAGAGTGGTATCTGCACACCATTTAACGTAAAGGACCTTACACTGGCATAATTTGTAAACCCAGCATGAAAGTGCTGGGTTTCTTCTTATTAAAATATAAACGCGTAACACGTTCGTGATTATAAGGCGATAATTTATATTAAAACTCATTTACGAACCCGTATATAACAAGTTGCGCGTTCATAGATACGTCTGTGTTAGTATACACATAATTATTATAAAGGCAGCCCCTTATGGTTTTTCACGGACGTATTTACAACTTCTTTCCTTCATTATATAATAAGGTAAGAAAAGGAGGTACAGAAAATGAGTACTAATAAACGAATCAGTGCTGCGGCGAGGCGTCGTAGACAAAAAGTAATAATGCAGCGTCGAATAGCTTGTCTTGTAGTTTCCACAGGACTTATAGCTGGCACTGCATTCACGTCTAATCACTTTCATCAAAAAGAGGTACAAGCTCTTAATGATGAGATTTGTAGATTAAACGTCCAAGTAACGGAGTTGGCTAGTGAGAATCAGGACCTCAGCGCCGCGCTGCAGAAATCCAACGAGAAATTAAGATTGTTTGTAGATGACACTACAGTGCACGCCGCGGAGCCTACATACTATGACATTCCGCTAAGTAAAGAACTTCAGCTGTACACTTACACAAGATGTGTAGATTATGGCATTCCTGAACATTATGAACTTGTACTTGCAATGATGTGGCAAGAGAGTAACTACACACCAGACCTTATAAGTGCAACTGATGACTATGGCATTATGCAAATAAATGCTTGCAATCACGAATGGTTAAGTGATTTACTCGGAACTACAAATTTCTTAGACGTTTGCCAGAACATAGACGCTGGTACCTATATCATTTCTAAGATGCTTCTTAAATATGGTGATGAGCACAAAGCTCTTATGGCCTACAACATGGGAGAAAACGGTGCTGCACTGAATTGGGACGCAGGAATCTACACAAGCTCGTATAGTCGTGGGATTATAGCGAAGCGTGAAGCAATCAAGTCTAATAACTACAACGCCAATTAAGAACTGATTAAATTTGCAAAAACAGGAGAATATATAAGGAAATAAAATATAAGTAAGAAAAGCCTAAATATTCATATTCAATCAAATTTTCTAATTTATTAACTTTCTTAACATTCTCAACCATCTTAACTTTTTGGCGACTTAAATTCACTTTTCAGTTTTCATTTTGAAAAACTCAAAAACAAAGTCTTAAAGGCAAGGTTGTAGATTTTTCGTCAAAAGGTTAAGATGGTTGAGAAAGTTGAGATGTTAAGAAAATGCTGAGTCGTGGCTGATGTCGGATTGCCAGCAGACCCGCAAATGACTTCTGTAGAAAATCCGTAAGGAAAGGGGGCTTACTTTTAAGAAAAAGTAGAGTATAATAATATCATAAGGTGCGGGGCACCTAAGAGACACTAAGTCGAAAATACAAGAAAGGATGGTAATTACCATGGCAAAGAAATTTGAAGTTGAAGTAACTGTTCCTGAAGGATTGAGCGCTGGTGACAAGTTCACTATCGAAGTCGAGGCTCCTACTCCTGAGAAGAAACCGAGAGGCCAGCTGGCTGGTATCGCTTTGGAGGATATGACAGATGAGCAGCTTAAGCGTGAGCTTATCAATGCTAACTCTGTTCTTTACAAAGCTAAACAGCGTGGCGCTTCTGAGGAGACTATTGCTGCTAACCAGGCACGTGTTGATGCTGCTAAGGCTGAGAAAGCTAAGCGTACAGGCACTCCTGCTGAGAGCGAAGCTCCTAACGTTGAGGCTGCTATGGAGGGTGGCGCTGAAGCTGAGGGCGAAGGCGTTTATGATGAGGATGCAGCTGCTGAGATGTAATTAACTTACGTCTCACAATCAATTGGCGTGTGTTCTAAGAATGCTCGCCGATTGTTAAGAGCTCATAGTGTTCTAGCGAGCTGAGTGTGCGATTGCAGGACACCATCCATTTTTATGAGCTCTTAACAGTCGGTGAACAGATTCACAGACTAGTATCGCTGCGACGTATGAATGAGTGTAGTTCATCCCTACACCATACCGGATATGCGCCGCAGCGTACCTTTCCTACTACACCTAGCGGGGTAGAGCAGTTTGGTAGCTCGCAAGGTTCATAACCTTGAGGTCAGTGGTTCAAATCCACTTCCCGCAATTTGATTACCTGGCAGACAAAAAGATAAAAGGACCTGATATGGAAAAATGCGGTCATTGGGTAATAAAATGACTGAGTGCTATAAAGCTGGGAAGGCACTCAGTAACTTATAAAGGTTCCTGTAGCTCAACGGATAGAGCACTCGGCTACGAACCGAGAAGTTAGGGGTTCGAAACCCTTCAGGTACACCATCAGTTCTGATGTAGGTTTCTTTGCTGGTCTTGTCAGCCGGCACACTTTCATCCTACATCAGAACTTACCTTGTCTGCATGATAAGTGCAGACTATTCTTTGGATGAAAGTCTTAAAAGGCGGGTCACTAGTTTAAGGAGGTGTCCAGATTGAGAAACAGAATATTGATGTCTAGAAACTGCCTTGAAGTTCAGTGTGACCGCAATGACGTGGAAACACAAACTCTTATGTCTAGCATCTATCCTATTCATACAAACAGAATAAAGACAAGTTATAAGATGTCTATACATAAGGTTCCGGAGGTACTTAAGTTGCTGAGAGGAATTGGTGTAGATAACATAGATACTGCGCCACAGCAAGTTCAGGAATACTTTTACAATGAGCTGGCCATTAGAAGTAATGTTGAAGATTTGATTAAGAATGGGCCAAGAGAATCATGTGAAGTGAATGAACACTTAACTCTTATGCGTCATCAGCAGCTCGGCAGAGAAATAGCAAAGTATCAGGACAGATACGCTTTCTTTTATGATACACGTACAGGTAAGACTCCATTGTCATTAGCAATAATGTATGATGACATTGTAGCTAACCCTTCTCATAAGTGGCTAGTAGTTTGTCCATTGATTCTTATTGAGAATGCCTGGATTCCTGATGCTGCTGAGTTCATACCAGAGATTAAGATAGTTAGCTGTCATGCATCTACACCGGCTAAACGAATTGAGCGTATCAATTCAGACGCTAATATTTATGTTACTAATACAGAATCATTTGTAAAGTATCGTGAGTACTTTGATAAGCTGCATCTTACTGGCTGCATAATTGATGAAAGCTCTGATATGAAGAGTCCAAAGTCAAAAGTCAGTAAAGAGCTTGTAGATTTTGCACAGACACTTAAGCGTTTCTACTTATTGTCTGGTACACCTGCACCTAATGGAGAACAGGAATATTACATGCAGCTTAAGGCTGTAGATTATTATGGTATTCAGCAAAGCTACACTCAGTTTAAGGAACATTACTTTGTCAATATGTCCTACAATCCACAGTTTGAAAAATTGGCTTTAAGACCAGACAAAAAGGACGAGCTCTTTTCTCTGATTAGACAGTATGCACTTTATGTCGACAAGGAAGATGTGCTTACAACGCCAGGTAGAACATTTCATGAGGTAGAGTTTGAAATGCCACCTGAGCTTAAGAAGCACTACAATAAACTTAAGAATGAGCTGTACATTGAGCTTGGTGATGGACTGCAAATTACAGCACCAAGTACAGCCGCAAAACTCAATAAGCTAAACCAGGTAACATCTGGTTTTGTAATTGATACGCAGGCTGTAAAAGAAAATAAGTTCTACAATGAAGATAGAACAGAGCTGTACAATTTAAGCGGCTACCGTTTCGCAAAGCTTATTGATTTGCTTGGAGAAATAGGAGATGAGCAGGTTCTTATATGGGCTAACTACAAAGCAGAGTTCAAAATCATACGAGAAGCACTTGGAGACACGTGTAGATGTGTATATGGCGAAACTTCCATAACTGAAAAGAATGAAGCGATTCGTCTGTTCAAAGAAGGCAAGATTCAGTATTTGATTGCAAACCCAGCATCAGCTGACAAAGGTCTGACACTAACAAATGCCCATATATCAATTTACTTCAGCTTGAACTGGTCCTATGAACTTTTTAAGCAGTCAATGGAACGAATCTATGGAGACATTAAGAAGCAGCCAAAGCACTGTGATTATTATGTAATGATTGCTAAAGGAACAATAGATAGAGTGTTATACAGCGACGTTCTTCAAGGTAAAGGAAGGGCAAGTTACGCAGTGCTTAACCACCTGAAAGGTGGTGCATTGTAGTGTACTACATAACAATTGGCGAAATAATAGAAAGCTTACAGGAGCTGCCAAAGAATACAGAAATTAGTTCATTCGGTACAGGTTACTGTAATGATAGACAGTACATAACTGTCAGTGATATAGATGGTAATGTACTTAAAGAAATAAATCTTAACAGGAGGAACAACGATGCGCGTTAAAACTGTCAATGTTACAAACCCTAGAAATGTGCTAGTGCAAATACCTAGCTTTGTTATTGCAGACTGGGGTACTACACTTGGCAGTCATTTAGAGGTATGTTATGATGAACAAAAACAGACAATTACCATCAGACCAGCAATACAGCGACGAGGGAACTCTACTGGAAAAAGTAATGCAATGGCTGGAACCGCAGAGGCGAGAGCGAATTAAAGCTATTCGTGTATGTGATAGATACAACAAGGGTTACTCTGACGTATTCATATGTGTACACGGCATACTAGTGTTAGCTGAGCTTAAGGATGACACTGGTACACCGACGCCGCACCAGTTAAAGTTTCTTGAAGAGATGCGCGCCGCCGGAGCTATCGGAGGTGTGTGTAGGTCTGTAAAGGAAGTTTCTGACTTAGTTGAACAAGCTAAGCAACTAATTAAATAAAGGAGGATATCTTATGCAAGATGACATTAACGATAAGATAGCAAGTAATGTTGGTCTTATCTTTAAGCAGCTGAATAAGTTTAATCTTGCTAAGGACCCTGAAGCTGAGAGCATTGGTTATGAAGCACTTTACAATGCAATACTAACATATGACCAAAGCAAAAGCGTACAGTTTTCTACGTATGCTTCGGTATGTATCTACAATGCTTTAGGGTCATATGTAAGAGCGCAAAATAAGCAACGCCAACTGGAGGTAATATCTTACAACAATGTTGCTTACACAGAAGATGGAACAGACCATGAGTTTGTAGATTTTATTTCTGCACCATCAGATGTTGAGCAGGACTACATGAAGAAAGAACTACATAGGTTGATTAGAGAAGAATTTCAAAAACAGTATGATATGCTGACAAATGAGAAGCATAAAAGTATCATATCACTGTGGCGCGATTCAGAGTATGAAGCGTCAATGGTATCGATAGCTAAACAAGTCGGAGTTTCTCAGCCATACGTCAGTCAAGTCATAAATAGCTTCAAATTTAATTTAAGAAAAAGATTGGAGGAACACTACTATGATTGAAGTCGCAAAAGTTATCAATCTAATTGGTAACACAAGCAGTAGCAATGATAAGTTGTACCTGCTTAAGAAGAACGAAAATGTGCCCGGACTTAAGACTATTCTTAAGTTTATCTATGACCCGTACACAAGAACAGGTATTTCTAAAGCTAAGCTTGCTAAGGCACTTAAGATTGCAGAAGCACGTGGTCCATACGTTATTGGTAATGAGCCATTTATCTCGTATACTGAGATGATTGATTACTTAAAGACGCACACTACTGGAAATGATTGTGACATTACAATGGCAGCACGTTTCATTAACTGCACCAAAGTAATGTATCCTGAGGCTGAGGAGCTTGCAAAGGCAATTGTTACACAGGACTTGAAGATTGGTGTTACGGCAACATCACTGAATAAAGTGTATGGAGCAGATTTCATTCCTAAGATTGGTTGCATGCTTGGCACGCTGTATGGTGATGTTGGGCCTGAGAAGACCAAGTGGCCTTGCATTGTTACAGAGAAACTTGACGGTATTCGTCGTATCCTGGTTAAGGAGAATGGTGTTTGTAGATGCTATAGTCGCTCAGGACATGAAGACACCGGTCTTATTGAAATCGTAGAAGATGCAAAGTATTTGCCTAACAACACTGTGTATGATGGCGAGCTTTTAGCAGCTGGCACATTTAAGGATTGCATCGCCCAGCGCCAGGCTACAAACTCTATTGCAAACAGCAAAGGCGACAAAACAGGTCTTACATTCAATGTGTTTGATATGGTGCCGCTTGATGAGTTCAGAGCTGGTATTTCTAACGATAAAGCCCTGGTTCGTAAAATCACACTAGGTGCAACTTTAATGGATGAAAGCATCCAGCACCTTGAACCAGATAAGTGGCCTATGCTTATTCAGGCATTCGGTATTCATACAGAACTTAAGGCTATACGTCCAGTCCCTATTCTTGGACTTGTTAAGTGCATGGCTGACGTTGAGCCAATTGTCAATGAGATTTGGGCACGTGGCGGTGAAGGTGTAATGCTTAACTCTACTGTTGGTAAGTATGAAATTAAGCGTTCAAAAGAGCTGCTTAAAGTTAAGCATACTGAAGAGCACGTTCTTGAAGTAGTAGACATTCTTGAAGGTACTGGCAAATTTGAAGGAATGATGGGAGCACTTGTAGTTGACTATAATGGTAATAAGCTTGGTGTAGGTTCTGGCTTTAATGATGCTCAGAGAAAAGACATTTGGGACAATCCTGAAAAGTATCTTGGACGCAGCATTGAGATTGACACATTTGGCGAATCTACAAATGCTCTTGGTGAGAAATCACTTAACTGTCCTATATTTAAGAGATTTGTTGGAGAGGAGGAATAACAATGCTTAACACAGACGTAAACATTTGTAACGCGTGTAGATGCACACACTTTGGTAATGAGCCTGCAAATACAAATGATGATAATCAGTGCAATGAAGAGGCGTGTGCTGAAGCTACACAGCATTACAATGAGGAGCAGAACAAGGAAAGTGAGGTGCATGAATAGTGGCTGGTTTAACAATGGATATTTTAGCACCTCGCCGCAGCGCTGAAGTTACAATAACAAGGTATTGGGCTAACAAGCTTTCTATTGAAGAAGGCGTAGTTACTTGCCATGTGCTTGGTTTATTTCAGTGCGTTGATGGTGACGACTGTGCCTATCCAGTATTTGTATGTGAACTTGATGATGGAAGAGTCATCAATGTAGATACACTGGATGTAAAATTTACAGATACAGAAGGAGGCGTGCTTAAGTGATGATTGTAGTTATTCAGATTATGTGCATCTTGTTTTCGCTTATCTGTATAGGACAAGCAATTAAGAATGGAGCTACAAAGTTTGACAAGATTTCATTCTGTGTATTTTGCCTTATATTCTTATTGCTGTGCGTAGGTTTACAGGGGGTGAAATAATGTTACTAATTTCAATAGACGGTGCTTGTCGTCGTAATGGTAAGCCAGATTGTGTATCAGCTGGTGGTGTATTCATTCAGCAATTTGACAGTGAGTTAAATCTGCAACAGACAAGTATACTGTCAAACTATGAAACTGCATCTACAAATCAGCGTGGTGAGTTACTTGCTCTACTAACAGCTTTAGACTATGTATGGTCTGCTAAGCAGTCAACACAGATTGTTACAGACTCAGAATACTTATTCAATGCTATGACAAAAGAGTGGTATAAGAGCTGGCAGTATAAATGCTGGGTCACTGCGACTGGCGAGCCGGTAAAGAACAAAGACTTATGGCAAGAAATTGCACGTGCCTATTGTAGATGTGAAGACGCAGGCATTGACATTGTGTTCTATCACATTAAAGGTCACTGTATTCCATTTGGTAAAGTAACAGCTAATACGCTTCTGACTAAAGATACTACAGGGGCCCGCCTTATGACAGAAGTATTTATCAAGTATGATATGGTAAGCAAAACTACAAAGAAGAACCAGTTAGAACAAGCAAATACTTTATCAGAAAGAAACAATGGTTTCAAGCTTACGCCTGATAAGATGAGACAGTTTGTAGTTGCAAACGTCATGGCAGATGCAGTAGCTACTAAGTGTGTAGAAGCAGCAGATGCACTAATGTAACAGGCAGTAACCAATGGTTCGTAAAATGTGATTTTACAACTTCACATTTTTATGATATAATTAAATTATCTTAAGGGGACAAGCCTTAAGAACAAATCAGAAGGAGGATATTCACATGAGTACAGAAAACAAGAAAGCTACTGAAGAAGCATTGGTAGCACAGCAGCAGGCAGAACTTGCTACACAGTCCGAAGCACCTATGGGTTTTGAGGATGAAGACGCTGGGGATATGATTATTCCTAGAGTAAAAGTTGTACAAACCTTAAGTCCTGAAAGAAAGGACAAGCAGGCTAATGAAGGAGACATTATCAATTCTCTTACTAAGGAGCGTTTGAACGGTAAGACCTTTATTCCGGTATTCAAGTTCAATAACAACATTGATTGGAAGGACCGTGCAGACGGTGGCGGAATTCTGTGTATCGCTCGTGACGGTAAAGTTGGTGAGAAGTCAGACGGAACACAGGTAATGTGTGCATCCTGTAGGCGTTGTGAATTTGATAACACCAAGCAGGGTAAGGAAGCACTTCCTAAGTGCACAAAGTACATCAATTTCTTTGGTTTCTTTGCTGGTGAGCGTATGCCTATCATTTTAAGCTTCGCTAAGACGAACTACAATGAGGGTAAGAAGCTGTATAGCCTTGCAAAGGTAACCATGCAGAACATGTGGAATTACGGCTATGTGCTTAATGAAAAGCTTATGGCAAAGAATGGTAATGAGTGGTACATTGCTACTGCTACTCCGGCAGGTGCTACAAGTGAAGAGGACCGTGCATTTGCATTGGAGCTTTACAAGTCATTCCGTAACACTATTCAGGATGTCAACTACGACATTGAAGATACCAGTTCTGAAGCATCTAGTGGTGCAACCCCTGACTTGGATAAGACTGAGTTTTAATTCAAGTAATAAGCAACGCGGCGGTCTAGCGCCGCTGCGTTGTATTTTAGGAGGGTTGTCACATGCGCTGGAGTGAATACACAAATCGTATTCTCGCTGAGATAGACAATGAAGCTTTCTTTATGAATGAGCTTAAGAATGTCCAGCGAAGAGGACAGGAGGTAAAAGCTGAATGTCCGTTCAAAGAACTACATGAGTCACAAACAGACAACAATCCTTCGCTTACAGTCAACTTAGCTAAAGGAGTTTATTACTGTAACAGTTGCCATTCCAAGGGTAATATACATACAATGTATAAGCACCTATATGGCTTATCCAACGAAGAGGCTTGGTTCCAACTTGGTGATGCTCTGAAGATTCCGAGACCTGACGGCACTAAACCTACAAGACCCGACATTGATGTTGGATTGATACAGGAGTACCATCAAAAGCTTATGAGCTTGACTGGTCCAATAAGGGACATGCTAAAAGAGCGAAGAGGTTTGACTGATGAGACTCTTAAAAAGTTTCAATTAGGTTGGGATGGTGAACGTATAACCATTCCGATATACGATGAGTTTAATACACTTGTCAATTTCAGAAGGTACAAATGGAACTCTACAGATGACCAGTGGAAAGTACTTAACTATGTAGATGAATACAACAATTCATACGGAGAAGTTCGTATATTTGGTATCGACCAAGTTGTTGACCCAGATGTTGAGTACATAGTATGGGCTGAAGGAGAGATGGACCGTATATGTGCCGAACAACATGGCTTTCCAACGGCATGTGCTACATCAGGTGCTGGTACATGGAAACCAGAATGGACAAAGCTTTTTAGGAATAAGAAGCGAGTTTACCTAGCTCAGGACAATGATGAAGCTGGACGTATTGCAACACAGAAATTGTGCGAGAAGCTATATCGTGTTGTAGATGTCTATGTAATAAACTGGCCTGAGAATTTTCCTGCTAAGGGAGATATTACAGATTTCTTTACAAAGTGCGGTCAAACGTCACAGGATTTCCAAGTACTTCTTGACAACGCCACGCGCTACATCGACCCATCAATGGTAGAAGAGCGTGTAGCTGATGAAACAGAAGCACAAGAAGTTCATTTGTCAGATAGTTCAGAGGCAGGTTTCTTTGGAAAGCGATTAAGAATACCTGTAATGGTAAGTGGTAAGGATAACACTCCTTATCTATGCCCTAAGGTAATAAAAGCTTTCTGTGGTGATGCAGCAGATGCTGATAATAAGAAGTGTGCTAATTGTCAACTTGCTTTGCACGCTGGTGAGATGGAAAAGACATTATCGTCAGTAGATAGTGATGTCATGAAACTTATCAAGTGTACAGAGAAGCAACAAAGAGCTGTCATATATGAAATGCTTGGAGTTAACCCAAGATGTGACAGATGTACTATAGAAGTAAAGGAACACATGAATCTTGAAGAGTTAAGGCTTATTCCAAAAGCTGAAGCTAACTTCGGATTTTCAAAAGAGCACGAATATGTAGTGCGTACGGGATATTACATAGGTAATAATCTCAAAACTAACAAAAGATACACAATGGTTGGATATATGTATCCAGAGCCTAACTCGCAGTATGCTACGTATATTTTTGACAAGGCTTATCCAGAGAAAGACCTAATAAGTGACTTTGAACTTAACGAGGAAACGCTTGGCTACTTGAATATGTTTAAGGTAAAGCCAGGTCAGACAGTTCGTGAAAAGTTTGATGAGATTCATACAGACCTTGAACGTAACGTTACATATATTTGGGAGAGACGAAATGTAGCTTTTGCAGTAGATTTGATTTATCATACTGTACTTAATTTCTACTTCCAAGAGCAGTACGTTAAACGTGGATGGGGAGAGCTACTTATCATAGGCGATTCAGGACAGGCCAAAACTACAATTGTTGAAAGGCTAATGCATCATTACAGATTAGGAGAGTTACATAGTGGTGAATCATCAAGAAGAACAGGACTTGTCTATAACATGCAACAGAATAACAAAAGGTGGTTTCTCGTTTGGGGAGCATTTCCTCTCAATGATGGAGGTTTGCTTACTATCGACGAACTTTCCGGCCTTAGCGAGGATGACCTGGCAGTTATGTCGGATGTACGAAGCTCAGGAATTGCAAAAGCAACAGGAGTCATTACAGCAGAAACTACAAGCAGAACAAGAGCTATATACATTTCAAATCCTAGGAATGGACGACAGCTCAATTCAGAAACTTATGGAGTTAATGCAGTACTTAAGCTTATGGGAAAGGCGGAAGATGTTAGACGACTTGACCTCGCTATGTCCGTTGCCTCAGGAGACGTTGACCCATCTCTCGTCAATAGGTCACTTAAGGACATACCAGAGGTGCCACATGTCTATACGTCAGACGCATGCAACACGAGGGTACTATGGGCATGGAGCCGCAAGCCAGACGATGTCATATTCACAGATGAAGCGACGCAACGCATCCTTGAATGCGCAACGAAGATGGGTGCAAAGTACTCCTCGAAGATTCCTATAGTTGAGGCAGCGGACCAACGTATTAAGATTGCACGATTATCTGTTGCAGCAGCTTGTTGTGTATTCTCATCTGATGAGACTGGACAAAAGGTAATTGTAAAGCCAGAACATGTAGATTTCGTTGTAGACTTCATGGACGAGCTCTATTGTGCTAAAAGCTTTGGGTATGACCGTCTTAGTGAACAGGATAGAACTACATCTGATACTTCTGCTAACAACATAAGTAAGCTGAGAGCTCTGTTCTTAACACTACCTCTTGTAGATGCAAACGAGATGGCCAAGATACTTTATCAGTTACCATACTTCAGCAGAGCTACACTTGAGGACTATACGGGTCTTTCAAAGGATGACCTTAAGATGCTTCTGAAGTACATGACAAATAATCACCTTGTAGATAAGGTCAAAGGAGATTATAGGAGATTGCCACTTGGTACAGAGTTGTTTGAGAATTTAACAACTGTACCTATAACAAAAGCAGAAATTGAAGCAGCCAGAAAAGATTTTTATAATGCTGCAGATATGTAGGAGGTTGCATATGAGCTACAAACAACCTAGCTATTTAATGCAGTGCTGGCTGGCAATAAGATGGAAGCTTAAAGAATTGTTTAGAAGGAGGACTAACAATGGAAAATGAAATTCGTTTCTACCTTAAGCAGATTAAGAAGGCAATGGTAGAACCTACGGAGGTTGACGGAAAACCGTTTGAGCCACAGTACATTGTTACTGCAGTTAAGCTGCCAACAGGCGCAATTGAGATTGCAGTCAACGATAAGGAGATTGCAGGTAAGATTGATTACATTCTTGATGCTTATGATGAAAACATGTGTCTTAAAACAAATACCAGCATTGTGATGCAGAACATCATGATTGTATAATGACTCGTATTGTGCATTGTAAGAAAGCACCATATGACGTGTATATAGGTAGGCCTTCCAAATGGGGTAACCCATATGTGATAGGTAAGGATGGCACCAGAGAAGAAGTTATTCAAAAGTATGAGGAACATGTACGCACAAGTCCAATACTTATGAGAGCTTTGCCAAGTCTTGCTGGTAAGACACTTGGCTGCTGGTGCCCACCAAAGCCTTGCCACGGCGATGTGCTAATAAAAATATTGAAAGAAATGGGGTATGACTAACCATGATTAGTAAACAGTTATTGGATAAGTTGCCTAACTGCAAAGTAATATCGACAGTAAGGCAGGAAGACGACGAAGCTGCTTGGCTTAAAGCAAGAACAGGTGGTATAGGCGGTTCAGATGTTGGTGCTATATGTGGAGTTAGTCCATTTACATCAGCTCGTCAGATATACTTAAGAAAGACAGGACAATATGATGACTCTACTGACAACATGAGTGATGCATCAAAAGAAAGAATGCACTTCGGGCACATGCTTGAGCCTATAGTAGCCGATGAATATGCGAGAAGAAAGCTTGATACTAATGAGGACTTTGTAGGTTGTCATTTGGTAGAGGCAGATGCAACGTTTGCTCATAAGGACTATCCATGGGCACTGGCTAATGTTGATAGACTTATTGTAGATGCTGAAGGTACACCAGTTGGTATTCTTGAATGCAAAACTACAAGTGAGTACATGAATGAAGAATGGGAGTCAGGCGAGATACTTATGTCATACATCTATCAGCTTAACTGGTATATGTGGATTCTTGGTATTGAAAGAGGTGCGTTTGCTTGCCTTGTAGGTGGCAATAAGTTTTACTCATATGAAGTGTTCAGAAATGATGAACTGCTTGAGAACACAATTATCCCTGCAGCAAGGAGCTTCTGGTTTGACAATGTACTTGCCCTTAAAGAACCTGAAATGCAGTCGACAGATACTGAATTTGCGAATGGCCTCTACAGTAAAGTAGTTAAGAACTCTGAAATCACATTGCCTGATGATGAGACAAACGAGCTTGCTCATACAGTGTTTGATTGTAAGGCAAAGATTAAGGAGCTTACAACTATTATGGAAGAAGCTCAGAATCGTATCAAGGACCGTCTTAAGGATAACGAGATTGGCTATACAAAGGACTACACCATTAAGTGGTCGCCGCGCTCACAGACACGTGTCGACACTGACAAGCTCAAATCTGAATTTCCTGAAGTCTATGCACAGGTACTTAAGAAGATTGAATTCAGAGCTATGTATGTGAAAGGAGTACAGTAATGAAGATTAAGCTTATTGACTTCGGTTACAAGAACGCACCAAACAGAAAGCATGAGAATGATGCAGGTGCTGATGTGCATTCTACTAAGAAGTTAGTAGTTTATCCACACACAACAGAAAAGATTCCACTTGGTTTTGGCCTTGAGTTACCTGATGGTTATGTAGCATACATCTTTCCACGTAGTGGCCTCTCGTCACAGGGTATTGTATGTGAATTACCACCTATTGATTCAGGCTATAGAGGTGAGGTACATGCTATTGTATCTAATGTGTCTGACAAGCCATACCAGGTAGAAGAAGGAGACCGTATTGGTCAGCTGGTTATTATGCCAGTAGTTATTGCAGACTTTATAAACTATGATATTAAAGAACGCGGTAATGGTGCATTTGCATCAACCGGAAAGTAGGAGGACAAGAATATGGCAGGAGCAATCAAACATATGGAGCGTAGCCACCGCGCTACAGCGCTTAAGAGAAACTCAGGAGCATTCAATCAGTTCCACAGAAATGCATATGCAGTAGCAGCTGTTAAGCAGCAGAGAAAAATGACACTTGGTCAGAAGCTTAAGAGTGCATTAAAACGTGATACAAGAAAGGAGTCATAACATGGGAGAAGAAAAGATTACCTGTACAGTCGAGATGGATGGTAAAACTACAACATCTGATGATTTTGTAGCTATCCTGTCAAAAGAGAATGGAGATGCCTCAATCTTCTACAATACTGATGCTCTTACATTAGGCATGGCAATGAAGATGGTTGCTAGAGCTTTTGTAGAGTGTATGGACAAGTGTCCTGAAAAAGAACGTGAAGAAATCACTGAAATCTTAGGGGCTGCCTTTGTAGCAGACAAACCAGCAGAGGAGGAATAACATGCGTAACATCGAAGTAGCAGTACTCGATGAAGCTCATGAATGTCCAGCAGGTATGATGATGTTTTTGGCCAAGCTTACACAGCGCGGCCATAACATCCATTGTATGGACGATTTGATGAAGCTTTATCATGATTCAATTGGTCATCACAAAACAGCTGAAGCTGTTGCAAATCTGCCACATGGTACAATCAAAAGGTTTACACCTATTACAGTTGCAATAGTTGGTGCATCACGCCGATTCCTTGCACAGGCTAGAACACACCAGGTTGGTTTTAACTATGTATCTGCATCACTGCAATACAGTGACTATTCTGGTAAGGCAGACTTTGTAGTTCCTTATGCACTTATGGAAGCAGACAAGGAATACTTTGAAAAGTATGGCGGAGCTTCAAAAATGTATTCTGGTATGTATCTTGAGCAGTGTAGTAAAGCTATGGGTATCTATACAGCACTTGCAGAAGCTACTGATAATGATACAGCTGGCTATGCAGCGCCACAGGGTCTTAGAAACATTCTCATTATGCAGGCTAATCATGAAGCCTGGATGCACTTTATTCGCTTACGTGGTTGCAACAGAAACACTGTTGAAACTCAGTATGTTACAATGCGCATTTGGGAAGAACTTCTGAAGACAGCAGATGGTAAAGAAATGTTTAAGTATGCAGGACCTGACTGTATGTATGGAATATGTAGAGAAGGTAAAATGTGCTGTGGCAATACACTCAATGGTATGGATGTGTTAGCTGATGCAAATGGTGTAACTACACCGAGAATGATTATTGACAAAAAATGGCCATTATTAAAGGAGGACAAATAAATGTATAAGAACAGAGAAGAATTACTTAAAGAGCTTGAAGATGTAAGAGCTGACAGAGATGAAGCATTAGACTGTGCTAACAAAGCAAAAGAGCGCATCAAAGAGTTAGATGCTGAGCTGGAAGAATTAAAGAAAGCAGAGAGCATGAAGGAAGAGTGCGATGTGGCTGCTAGACAGGTTAAGATTATGTATGACAGCTTTGTAGATGCAGGCTTCACTGATAGCCAGGCATTTGGCTTACTTACTTCAATCATTCCTGCAGTACTTAACCCGGCTACTGTACAGGCTCCATCAGTAGACCAGTTCATCAGAAGGATGCTACTGTAATGCAGTTTGAAGATGCCCTAAGAGAAGTAAAAGCTGGCAAAGGCATGAGACTACCTCAGTGGAGCCCTGAGGTAGTCATTAGATGTCAGGTGCCTGACACCAACAGCAAAATGACTTCTCCATACTTGTATGTAGAAAGCAGATTTGGTAGAGTACCTTGGCGCGAAACGTTTCCAGAAATGTTTGATTGTAGATGGGAGGTAGTCGAATGATCATCATCATTGAAGGACCTGATGGTTCTGGAAAAACAACACTTGCAGAAAAACTTTCTAAGCAAACAAAGTATCCAATAATTCACAGAAGTCGGCCTAAGTCTGACGAAGAAAAGAAGCTGATGATGGGAGAGTACCTACACACTATCCGTTCTGGTAAGAACATGATTTTTGACAGATGCTGGTATTCTGAAATGGCGTATGGTCCAGTTATGCGAGATGCATCAGTTATCAGCTATCCAGAGATGTATGAGCTTGAAGAGCAATTAGCCAAGTGTGGTGCAATAATCATTTATGCTACTGGGCCAAAAGCTGCTTTATGGCAACGCTGTCAGAAACGTGGTGAGGACTACATAACATCTCGTGATGACTTCAATGCAATCTGTGAAAACTTTGACAGGATTATGAATGTCCCTCATCATATTCTTGTTGTAAGATATGAATACAAAGACCTGTAAGAAATGTGGTTGGGTATATCCTCTGATTACTCCGTACTCGACATGTCGCTTTTGCGGCATGGCGTTTACGGAGGGTATTTGTGCTAAGTGTGGAGAACACTCAGATGATATAATTCCAAGCACAAGGTTATGCAGAAAGTGTTACAATAAGCGTAATGGCATTTATCAGAAGAGGGTACATCATACAACTGATGATAATCAAAAGTATTACAGACGTTTGTGTAAAGAAGCTGATGAACGCTTCGCCGCTTGGACCAAGCAGCTTAATAGCATAACTACTCATACACTTACAGAAGATGAATGGTTAGAGTGTTGTAGATACTTTGACGGATGTGCACTTTGTAATAGTGACCAAATAGATGCCAGGGGTTATTTCATACGATTTGAAGATGGTGGCAAGTATAATGCTTGCAATGTAATTCCTATCTGTGATAAATGCGCCACGGCAATAAAATATCAGTCTAACCCATTCAGACAAATGAATCCGTTGATTAACAGAAACTTAGCAACTAGTAGAGGTTACTCAGTTGAGAAGCTTGAAAAGGTTGCTGGTTATCTACAAAGTAAGATTGGAGGTATTGTAGATGGACAGTAAGGCTAGAATGGCAGTATTCAAAGACTTTACAAATAACTTAGCAAAGTTATCAAAATGTTCTGAGCGTCATGTAGCTGCTATAATTACAGACAAAGACTTAACTCAGGTTTACAGTATAGGTATCAATGGTGGACCAAAAGGCTTAGCCGACTGTATGTGCATTATTGATGGTAAGTATGGTTGCTTACATGCAGAAATTAACGCACTTATTAAATGTCGTACTGATAGTTCTGACAAGGTAATGTTTGTTACATTATCACCCTGTAAGCAGTGTGCCGCGGCAATTATAAATGCTCCAGGAGGATTCTCTGCAGTATATTACTTTGAGGAATGGAAGGATGACTCAGGTATTAAATTATTAAAAGCTGCTGGAATACATGTAGCACGTATCTAAACGCTCATGGTAGGTTCGTAAAGCATTGAGCGTATATTTTATAGCCCTTATTCTACGGACTAGTAATGAGTAAATAAACTAACCTGCTGCTTGTTCGTTGATACATTGTATATAGCTTATTATAAGCCTAAGGTACACAAACGAACAAGCATCAAGTTCGTAAATTTAAGGAGAGAACAATGGGAATATATGCACCATGCAAAGATTGCAAAGAAAGAGCTGTAGGATGTCATGCAACTTGTGAAATCTACAAGAAATACAGAGAACAGCTTGAACAATTTAAGAAAGACAATAGGCCTGCACCGTCAACGTTAGATGTAGCAAGAACAACTCATAATAGCTTGTCTAGACTTAGACATAGAAAAGATTAAGTAAAGGAGGCTGAATATGGCACAGATTAACATAACTACAACGGCTGAAGAACAGGACAGAGTATTAGAGGCACTTAGAAAACTGCAGGGACAAACAGTTGCAGTATCCGCTATTGCTTCAATGGCTGGAATGAATCAGAGCAGAGTACGCTATGCAATTACTGACCTTGAAGAAGGCGGTAAGATAAAGCGTATACCAGTTAAGGCTTTCAATGTGCACTACATTCGCTATAAGTATGAAGTGCTCATTTAAGCAATATACATTATAAGGAGGTTTAGCATGGACCAAGAACAAATCAAATTGTATGGCACTGCATCATGTCCGCAGTGTCAAGGTGCTAAAGCATGGCTTGAACGTAAGAATGTACCATTCGAGTACATAGACGTACGTAAAGATGCAGCAGGTATGAACTACTTAGTAGAGCGAGGCTTAAGCACTATTCCTGTTATTATTTGGAAAGACCAGTGTATTACTGGGTTTAGTCCAAAGCAGATTGACAAACTTATTATGGAGGTAATGAACAATGGCAATGCTTGATACTAACAAAATTGTAGATGACTACATGCTTCAAAGAGACTGGAGAGTTAAAGAGAATAGTAATGCTCCATTTAGCTTCGGTCAAATGAACAAGTATATTAACAGTGCTGTGTCAAAGCAGTACTGGACTGAAAGAGTTTATGATGCATCGGCATCTGCAGCGCACAATGATGGCTTTATTCATATTCATGATATGAGTGGGCTTACCATTTACTGCTGTGGTTATTCTCTGCAGAAGGTACTTGACTATGGCGTTAAGGGGGTACCTAATATCCCTACATCAAAACCTGCTAAGCACTTCGACGCTGCACTTAATCAGCTAGCTAACATGCTTACTATTTTCCAGAATGAAATTATGGGTGCAGTTGCATTCAGTTCATTTGATACACTGCTTGCTCCATTCATCAAGGTAGATAAGCTTACATTTGAGCAGGTTAAGCAGAACATTCAGAACTATATCTACTCAGTTAACTCTAACAGCAGAGCAGGTGCTGAGCCAGCTTTTAGCAATCTTACGTTTGACCTGTTTCCGCCTAAGGACCTTAAGGACCAGCCAGCACGTATTGCAAATGAGCTGCAGGACTTCACTTATGGTGACTGTCAGAAAGAGATGGACATGCTCAACAAGGCATTCTTCGAAGTAATGCTTGAAGGAGATGCTAACGGTAAACCATTCGCATACCCTATTCCAACGTACTCAATTATGGACGGCTTTGACTGGGACAATCCTAACAATGATTTGTTATGGGAGATGGCAGGTAAATATGGTTATCCATACTTTAGTAACTTCATGGGTAGTGATATGGACCCAAGTGATGTACGCTCTATGTGTTGCAGGTTAAGGCTTGACCTTTCAGAGCTTCAACGCCGCAACGGTGGCCTGTTTGGTTCAGGTGACAGTACCGGTTCTATTGGTGTAGTTACACTTAACTTACCACGTATAGGCTACCTTACAAAAGGTCAGTCAGAAGATTCATTGATGTCTATGATTAAAGACTTTATGAACATTGCTAAGGATAGCCTTGAAGAAAAGCGTAACTGGCTTGATATGCACTTAATAGGCACTGGCATGATTCCTGCATTTGACACATATGTTGGCACACTTAATAACCACTTCAGCACAATTGGTTATGTAGGTATGAATGAGATGTGTGAGAACTTCATGGGCAAAGGTATCATTACAGAAGAGGGCAAAGCCCTTGCAGAGCGCGTACTTGACTTTATGCGCGATGTGCTACTTTCATTCCAGAAATCAACTGGTCATCTGTACAACCTTGAAGCTACACCTGCAGAGTCAACATGTTACAGACTGGCTAAGCTTGATAAGAAGCTTTATCCTGATATTATCACACAGGGCAGTGGTGACAGTGTATACTACACCAATTCATGCCATGTACCCGTAAAGGAAGTTGAAGGCATTGCTGCACTGCTTGACCATCAGGATTCATTGCAGGTTAAAATGACAGGCGGTACTGTAGTACACTTGTACCTTGCAAAAGGAATCAGTGGCAAGCAGGCAAAGAACATTGTAAGGCATACATGTGAGAACTACTCATTGCCATACATTTCACTCTCACCAGTAATTTGTTACTGTCCTGACTGTGGTGTTATTGATGAGCCTGCAGATGTATGTCCACATTGTGGAGGCATCACTCATTATATGCAGCGTATAACTGGTTACATCAGAGATGTTGATAACTACAATCCTGGCAAGCTGCAAGAGTTCCGCGATAGAAAGCAGATTCATGTTAAATAAGCTTGTTAGTTATAAAGGCATAGTTCATGAACGGGCAGAAGATGCTCCGTTCATGGGCGCCTTGATAATATCTGTTTCATGTAGCAATAATTGCCGGGATTGCTTTAATCAGCACTTGAAAAATGCTAAGACATACGTACGCTATGCTGATGAAATAATTGAAGAGGTTAAGCAAAATCATTTCAATGATGGTATTATACTTGGTGGCTTAGAATGGTCTGAACAACCTGATGATACAATATCACTTATAAGCTGCGCCACAGCTGCTGACTTAAAAGTAATGTTATACACAGGCCTGACTGAAGAGGAGCTCTTTCGTAGAATACCAGTTGATTACCTGCATAACTGTTATGTTAAATTTGGTAAGTATGACAATAAACACTTATCTGATAATTACACTTCACATGGCGTAAAGCTTGCTAGCACAAACCAGTATATCAAGTATATATCATAGCACAGGTAGTAGAGGGCAGCGCAGTAAGTAGCTACACAAATTATTAGAATACGTTTACGGCTGCCTTCTTATATGATATAATTATAATAGAAAGGAGAGTGATGACTTTGGCAGTAATACAAGCAAAGAAACGACCTGTTATTCAAAAGGGTAACGGATATGTTTATAATCCACAGACTTTTGCCAAAGAGCATAAGGTTAGCAACTTCCATGTAGTTGAAGACCCACAAGAACTTCTTAGTCTTGTAAAACCATTTGAGTTCAGAGGTAGAAAATTCATAACGTTCGATACTGAGACACATCCTGAATTTCCAAACAGTCATGTAGTTCCAAATACAGTAGTAAGACGTTGGGTTGGTACTGGTAAGAAAGCAGTTCCTCAGGACTTTCCATTTTGTATATCAATTTGTGATGGTAAAGATTCCTACACAATATTTGATACTGTACGAAATGGCTTTGAAAAGTTTAAGCAGCTGGCGCCTCTATTTGAGGACCCAACAATTGAAAAGATTGCGCATAACACTAAGTTTGATATGCACATGTTTGCTAATGCAGGTTTAAAGATTGTAGGTAGACTTCATGATACAGTTGTACTTGCAAAGCTTGCAAATGAAAACAGAACATCTTTTCAGTTAAGAGATTTAGCTGCAAGAAAAAAGGGAGGCATTGTCAAGTTTGAGTACATGGTTGATGCCTACAAGCAAATGAATAAGGTTAGTGATTATCGACAGATTCCAAGAGAATTACTTAGTGAATATGCAAATGCCGACGTATGGAACTGTTACCTGACCTTCATTACTGAGTATGAGAAAATTGAACAAGATGAACTTGTAGATTTGTATGACAATGAATGTGAGCTTATGATTGCTTTGTATGCTATGGAACGTTATGGCATGAGAACAGACATTGAATATGAGAAGCCACTTAAAGAAGAGTTACAACAGCTTACTGATGATGCAGAACGTGCGATTTATGAAGAGGCTGGTTACATGTTCAATATCAACTCTGGTAAGCAGCTGTATGAAGTTCTTATGAAGTTTAATGTTGACCCAACACTTATTCAAAAAACTGATAAAGGTAATCCTAAACTTGATAAGGATGCCTTGGCAAATCTTGCTGAAGTTCATGATGTTTCAATTGTCAAGAAAATCTTGGAATACAGAAAGTACGAGAAGCTTCTATCTACATATGCTGATGGTATATATGACCAGCGTGATGCAGAGAACAGAGTACACGGTTCAATAAATCAGACTGAGGCTACAACAGGCCGTATGTCAATTACGAAACCTGCACTTCAGACTCTTCCAAAGAAGGATAAGCGTATTCGTAGAATATTCTTGCCTGATGATAACCATGAATTATGGTTCATGGACCTTGACCAGGTTGAGTACCGTCTATTTGCACACTATGCGAAGATTCCTGGATTGATTGAATCCATCAAAAATGGCTATGATGTCCACGCAGCAACTGCAGCGCTTCTATTTAATAAAGATGTGGACGAGCTTATAGAAAAGGTGCATAAAGGTGATGAAGAGGCAAGCTCACTTCGTTCAAGGGCAAAGACTATTAACTTTGCGCTTATCTATGGTGTTGGTCAGGACCATCTTGCAGAGATGCTTAAGTGCACACCTACTGAAGCTTCTGAGATTAAGGCAAGATACTTCTCTACAATGCCAGAGGCTAGAATATTCATCAATACAGTTTACCAGGTAATTAAGCTTAGAGGCTTTGTAAAGAACTTCTATGGAAGACGCCGCCGCCTCGACTCTGATGACTGTTACAAAGCACCAAATGCCTTGATTCAGGGCTGTGCTGCAGACTACATCAAGTATAAGGTTGTAGATATTTATAAGTACTTGAAGTATAACAATCTTAAGACACACTTAATCAACATTGTACATGATGAGCTTGTTATTGATTTCAATAAGGATGAGCTTGAACATGTACCAGTGCTTAGATGGATGCTTTCTGAATTTTCAGCATTTAGATGTCCTATAACTGCTGGTGTTGAAAGAGGTGAGCCTTCTTGGGGCCAGAAAGTTGAACCTGAAGATGTTGGATTCAAAGAGCCAGAAGATAAGAGCTACAAGAACTATAATGTATATGACGGTTCAGTATTTGACATTTATAGGGAGGAAGTATATGAGTAATACAAGGCCATGTTTAGTTCACATGCAGAAAGAAAACGTACATGCATTATTCCATATGTTTTGCATGGAAGCTTATCCTATTGAACCATCGCCACTTGTTGGTGGTACTCCTGGTGGGCAAGTATGCACAACATTCGCCCTGGTAGAATTTGATGATGGAACTGTACACAGAGTTGGTCCTACACAAATTCAGTTCATTGATAAGCTTAAGGTAACAGTTAGTACAGATGCTAAGAAAGTTTCTGAGATAAGACAGGCACTTAAAGATAATGATGGCTACTGTCCATGTGAGCTACAACAGACACCAGATACTAAGTGCATGTGTAAAGCTTTCAGGGAGCAGACAACACCTGGACCATGCCATTGTGGTCTATATGTTAAGGAGGTGCAAAATGGATAAAGCACTATCTCAGCAAATAGCTGATACTCAAAAAGACTTGCTTAGTGTCATTGATAGCTACAGTGTACCACAGGCAGTTAGTTTTAAGATTGGCCAGATTTGTGGTAAGCTTGATATGGCACATAAAGAAGCTGTAAAGCAAGAAGATAACTACACTAACTTAGTTCAGTTATGTGTAGCTAGAAATCCAGATAAATTAAAGAGTCTGATACAAAACTTATCGGAGCTTATATCTGGTGATAACACTGACAAAGAAAAGGAGGATGCTAACGATGGCAGAGCAGAAGAGAATTTGGGATAACTTTAAGGAGATTGGTGAAGTGCGCAAGTCTGACTCAATTAAGTTTGTTATTGCTGCAGCAATCAGAGATGGTGTTAAGTACATTAACATCAGAGAGTTCTACAAGCGCAAAAGAGATGAGGTATGGATGCCTGGCAGAGATGGTATTACAATACCACTTGTAGTTCCTGTAAATAATGGAGCTGACAGACTGACACCTTATTCAGAGATGGTTGAGCTTATTAGTAAAGCTGTTACAGAACTTGAAACAATGGAACTCGCTGACGAAGCACATGCTGTGTATATTACAAAGAAGGAGAAGTAAACAATGAAGATTAGAGAACTTGAAGTAAATCAAATAGTTACAATCACACTTGTTGTTAAGTCTGCATCAGCTCGTGAGACTAAAGCTAAGAAGCCTTATTTACAGCTTGAGTTCTTTGATGGTGTAGATACAATCAGTGGAAACTACTGGGACTGGGGTGGAACAAATATTCCACAGGCTAATGCGGTATTAGATGTTAAAGCACAGGTTACAGAATGGCAGGGTGCTAAACAGCTTAACGTAAAAGGTATGACAACAAATACTGAAGTACCTCTTAGTGACTTTGCACCTTCGTCTGGTATTGATGCAAATGAAGTTTACAGCGACGCTTATGCTTTAATCACTGAAGTTAAGGACTACTTTTTAAGAAGCATCACGCTGGAAGTGCTTGAAGAGCTTCATAATAAATGGCTTACTGTGCCAGGCGCTAAGGGAGTACATCATGCCTACACAGCTGGTACGCTTATCCATAGCTACTCTGTAGCATGCATTGCAAAGGCAATTGCTGAGCATACACCAGGTGCAAATGTTGACTTGTGCACCGTTGGTGGCATGCTACATGACATTGGTAAGCTATATGCATACAGGCTTAACGGTGTAGCTATTGACATGACAGACGAAGGCATGATGTATGACCACATTTTTATGGGTGCGGAATTTATTGGCAACTATGCTGACAATCACTACATGATGGACGAAACATGCATGCTTAAGCTTGAGATGCTTCGCCACATCATCTTGTCACATCATGGCAGACTTGAGTATGGCTCAGTAACCGTTCCATTAAGTATTGAAGCACATATTGTATATCATGCAGATGCTATTGATGCAGCAGCTGAGCAAGTTAGAAGTCAGAGTGCTAAGGTTGGTAATGCTAAATGGACAAACCGTATCTGGCCACTTGAAAACAGACCACACTTAACTACTCAGTATGTAGCAGAAGTGATGAAGCCTAGCACGGAAGAGAAAGAATAATGCAGCCACTGCATTGTTTCTCCTATTTCTATTTACGGCTGCATATTTTCGTGATATAATAAGAATAGAGTGTGAGAGTAATAGCAGTCTCCACTTGGACATTACAACGCCCGGCAGGTCAGCTTGCCGGGCAAATAAGGAGGTATGATTCGTGAGTATAGCTGATATGTTTGTAGCTACAAATGACACTGACACACACCGTGTATGTGGCACTTGTGGTAAACTGAAGCCAGTAGAAGATTTCTACAAAGACGGCCATGACAAGAAAACAGGTAAGCCAAAGTACAGACGTGATTGTAAAGAATGCTATAAGGCAACACGTATTCGTGAGGCTGAATTGAAGAAAGGAAGGAACAAGAAATGAGTGGACGACCAGTTAATGAGCATAGTACAGACATGTGTGCTGCATGTGACACTGACCTTGCTACATGTGATACCATATGGGCTGCAGAAGGAATTTTGTATTGTTCGCGTGAATGTGGTATGCATGATTTCAAGGTACAGTATGGTGATGATGCTGAAAAGCATTTTGATGAAGTTGCAGAAGAAATCAATCCAAGAGATATTGGTATTGGTACAGATTACATCAAATGCGAATGGTGTGGTGAATGGTATCAAGAAAGCGAACTAAAAGAAACAGACCGTGGTTTTCTCTGTGACCATTGCATAGAAGCAATTCGTAGTCACGGTGAAGACATTACATTTGAATAGAAAGGAGATAGTTAAAATGGCTAAGAAGACTATGACATTAGAGCAGTTACTGGCTAATACAGCTGATGGTGATTTGCTTGACATTCAGGAGGAGTTAATCTCAGGCGTAGTTCCATCTACTGGATACGCACATTCATTCTGTCGTAAGGTTAATCGTATGATTGATAAAGGTGAGCTTTGCATCAACCCAACAACGTACAGAAAAGTATACTTACCTACACTTGCAAAGTCTGTACAGAAAGAATTAGCGCGTCGTTACACGCTTGTACTTAAGGGAGCAGCCTATGTTGCTGCAACAAAAGAAGACTCTTGCGAACAATTAGCACTTGACCTCGTTGGTAATAAATAAACAGGTCAACAAGGAGGAATCTGATAAATGAAGCGAGTAAAGACAACAGTAAACTACAAAGTGCCTGATTGGGAATTTTGTAACTGCTCAAGGCTTGGAAAACCAACAAAAGATATGTGTAGATTCTGTGTAAAGCACGGCAAGAACTATGTATGTGTATTACACAACATGCCACTTGATATTGTAGAAGGTATACTTGTCAAAAAGGATATGGCATGTATCAAAGCAACTGCAGGATTTCCAAGTGAAGTTGAAGATACAATTCAGGTTGACCCTAAGACTGTAATGAAGATGACATTGCAGGAGTACAGAAAGGCTTACAAGCAGCTTATTGCTCAGGGCTATCCTGATAACATGGCTGATAAGCTTGCACAGCAAATGACAATAGGAGGTGCATAATATGTCTGACAGTGATAAGCCAAATGTGTATAAGCAGAAAGGCTACAAAGATAGATATGACTATATTGAAAGTTTGGCTGACGAATATGGCGTATCAAAGATGGTTGTGTATAGCTTAGCTGATATGCTTGGACCATCTGAGGATTTCGATGGGCTGATAAATGCCCTTGAAGATATGTAAGGAGGATAGCATCATGAATGCAAAAACATGTAAACAATGTGGAGAACTGAAACCTATTGAGCAGTTCCGTAAATACTATGGTGGTCGTAAGGGCACCTACACCACTTGCAAGACTTGTGAGAAAATTAACTCACGTGCTAAGTATCTGACAAACAAAGGAGACAAGTGTAGCGAAGCTGAGCTCACGGAACTTGCAAAGATTCATGAGTTGTGGGAGGTTCAAAGAGCTGCTGGGCTGCAGCCACCTAGAGAGAATGCTGGTCGTACAGTGCCTTTGTCAGAGAGCTTAGATGATATGATTGGCAAATACAAGCAGCAGGCAGAAGCAGTGCAAGAAGTTGTACAAGCCGTTAGTGCTCCTGAGGTACCTGCAGAACTCAGCAAGTGGCTTACTGAACCATTAACAGAAGAGCCAGAATATTATCAAGATGAGGTGTACGAGCAGTTAAAGACTAAGTACAGGCCTAAGACCAAGATTGACCAGGATACTATGCTGCCAGTATACGACGACACCTACAAGCCTATCCTTGATAAGATACTTGAACGCTTTGACAACTATGAAGATACGTATTACAACAGTGAGGAGGATTGATTATGAAAGCTATTGTAGAGTACACAAAAGAAGAAGCCGAGGCTATGACAAAGAAGTGGCATGAGCTGCGTGATAAGGCAAGCAGTGTTTCTAGAAAGGAATGGTTTGACAACTACACAAGAACTAGTGGTTATGCACATTACAAGTTCTCTGGTGATATTACTGATAAACTCGTTGAGGCGCTTGGTCATGAGCCAAGCCCTGATGAGATTATCATGCTAGTAGATAGTGGCTTTAGCCACTTCGGTGCTAGCTGCTCAATAAATGGCCGACACTTCAGTGGCCGTGTCAATATAGATTAAGGAGATGATTGTATGTCAAAGATAGAATTAACAATTGCACCTAACTATGTGCCTAACTGGACATATGTAGATGCTGTGCGTGAATTATTTCAGAATGCCTTAGACCAGGCAACTCAGAATCCAGATAACGTTGCAAGCTGGGACTATGATAGTCAGACTGGTATACTGACCATAAGCAACGCCACCTCAAAGTTAACTGCATCGTCGCTGCTACTTGGTCAAACTACAAAGTCTGGTGATAGTGATACTATTGGACAGTTTGGTGAGGGTTACAAGATTGCAACACTTGTACTGTTACGTGAGGGCAAGAACGTTGTATTCTACAACTATGGCGCAAGAGAAATATGGCGACCAAGGTTCGTTAAGTCACGTCGTTTCGGTACTGACATCTTAACGTTCTTCATAGAGAAGCAGGCAATCTGGGACAAAGTGCCCTCTGCAGACTTAGTCATAGCAGTTGACGGTATATCTGCTGAAGAGTATGGTCACATTGTAGAGTCAAACCTGCACTTGCGTGATGACTATGAAGTTGTAGAACATACAGAGTATGGTGACGTAATAGACATACCAGGAGTAAACGGCAAGGTATTCGTGAATGGCTTGTATGTCTGTGACTATCAGCCATACCAATACAGTTACAATTTCAAGCCTGCACACATCAGACTTGATAGAGACCGTAAGATGGTTAACGACTTCGACCTTCGTTGGATGGCCTCAAAGATGTGGAGTAGCTGTGAAGATACTGATAAGGTCATGCAGCTGATAGTTGATGATAAGGCAGACGTAGCATTCATAAAAGATGTCGGAATGTACACAGGTCAAATACATTGGTGTGATGTTGCCGCTGAGAAGTTCTTCAGTGTGTATGGTCCAGAAGCAATACCTGTAACATCACAGGAAGAACTTGAAAGCGTACCTGCAGGACGCAAAGGCGTTGTAGTTAATAGTAGCTACAACAGCCTCATCAGAAGTAGCTCAAGCTATGTAGCACCAGTACCCGACGTCGCCTCGCCGCTTGATGAACTACAAGACTGGTTTGATAGTATCAAGAGCAAGCTTGACGATGATGAGATTCAGCAGTTTGAAGCAATATATGAGGAGTTGCAGTGATGATTAAAGATAAGTGTCCAAAAGGAATCGAATTAAGTGGTGGCTCACTCAGTGCCAATGTACGTGAAGTTGCAAGAGCCGTTAATCAAAATCTCAAAGTAGTCATGTGGTTGGCTAAGGTAGTCAAAGAGCTCGATAGTGAACTTGACGAAGTAAAGAAACAACTTGCAGAAGCTAGAAAGGATGTGACGCAATGACTAAGCAACGGCCAGAGTCAAGATGCTGGTTTGCATATTACATCTTCGACCCGATAAGAGACATGTGTTACTCATTTGGAGACTTGCTATCTACACTCTGGATTAAGATGAAGGGTGGCTGGTACTGCGAGTACTGTCATAAAGTACACTGCCGTCGCGTGTACAAATATCAGATATTGTTCAAGCCAAGCTTAAGTGGCAATAGTACTGATGTAAGTAACACTGGTACACTTCGTGACATCGCCGATGAGCCGCACAAGTATGTTTGTAGTTTAGGCCGCGATGCTATTACGAACAACACTTGGACGCCGCAACCTACATTTGGTGATAAGATTCAATCAGCGTTTGACCAAGTTGGTAGCATATTCAAAGTCTAACATATCTACACAATGTGACAGGACCCGGATATTATTCCGGGTCCTTTGTTACTTCAGGTTATTCAGCTGTTGTTGTACTAAGTCTGCGACAGATTGCTTATGTCTTGAAGCATGCCCTGGTGCTGACAGGCCTTTTGCCAGTCTTGCCTCGTATAGTTGCTCAATAGACTTAATTTCCTGTAGCTGTTCGGGCGTACACTTATCACCTCTGCGCTTCAGATACTTACGTCTTGTTTCAATACGTTCGCATTCAAGGCAGTATGAGTACTTACCTTTGCGCCCGTCATAGTAATTTCTGAACTCATCTACACTCTTCTCTTCACCACAGAATCTACAAACCTTTGTTTCCATTCATGTTACCTCCATTATTTGTTAACTATCACCCTATTTATATTATACGCTAAACAGCCTAACATTATAACAACTAAATAACTCAACGGTTAACCCAACAGATGTTACTTTTTGATTTTCTGAGCCTTCTGAGCCTTCTCAACCTTTTGACGTACCCCCACTTATCGAATATATAACAAAAATAAAAATACAATTTGTTTATTTGTCGACGAAAAAATATAAAGGGGCGTCAAAAAGTTAAGGAGGTTCAGAAAGCTCAGAAAGTTAGAAAATAATATCTGTTGAGTTATTCATGTATGAGAGGATATGTTTCTGTATGCTACCTACACTGCGCCCCGGTGCTGGTACCTACTAGACTGTTCAAAAACGGTAAGAACTACAGAATATTAGAAAAATTTGAAATTGGGCCAAAACTATTTATTATTTATATCCTTATATATATTCTTATTTTTTCAATTTTGTATTGGAAAGAAAGAACAAGAAGTCTTCTGAATCTGAGTAGGTTTAACACGTCCGTGATATCCATATAATTATACAACACCGTGATGAGAATGACCATCATAAAAACCACTAGGCCTGACGTCGCTCGGGTCGACGCGGCGACGAGTTAATGGACAGCCTTGTAGTTCCAACCAGTTTCAATCATATCTTTTAGGGCCAGACAAGCTCCTGAACGGATGTATATATTACTAGGCACAGCGTCGCAGCGTCCCTGGGCTGATACAGACTGAAGGATTGTAGATACTCAGGCAGTGAGTCACAGTACCGCCCGGCCGCGGCTCTACTCCGTAAAAAGAAGTGCAGCCACAGTCAGACGAGGCAAGGGTTTTAGCAGCAGTGGCGCTGCGGCGCATGGTCGCAGCGGTGCTATTACGACTGGACCAGCACGGATGCCAGGCTGAAATGATATGTGCAGCGCCGCCGCGACTTTGACTGACCATGGCCGACAAGGGTTTTAGCCGCCGCATCCCGGCCTCCGTACGGCTGGAGCTGACGTCAGTTCTACAAGCTAGTAGATTATAGCTGGTCCAATCCAAACCTGCACCACGGTGGCCCAGGCCCACTTGCTTACGCTGAACTTGACTTCCACAAGCTAGTAGATGCCTCGGCCGGGCGGCACTTGAGCCAGGCTGCACCAAAGGGCATAGCGAAACCCAGCTGGCTGACAAGACCAGCTGGGCTTCAATTGAAAGTGAGTATTCAGTTATATGTTATCCAATCATTGCTCTAATCTGTGCAAGCAGCTCCTTGCTCTCACCAGCCTTGAGATGCTCGATGTCGACATCTGCAAGCTTCTCAGCTAAGGCATCCTTGGTCTCATCAACCTTCACAACCTGTGTGCGACCCGTAGAAACTCTGATGCTCTTGAGCTGTTCTTCAGCTACAAGTAATGCCTGCCAACGAGGGTCCTCCTCACTGAAGTCTGCCTTTGACTTCATGATGGACTTCTTGGACTGAACGTTACGAATTTCTTTCTTAAGTCGCTCTTGGTCTTCCTTAAGCTCTTCAAGCTGCTCAGCAGTGAAATCTACTGAACCTGACATGCGGCGGGCACCACCTGCGGACTTAACCTTGCCTGTGGCCTTTCTGATAAGATTCTCAGCAACTGCACCGGCCATCATACTCTTGTAGTTATCCATTGTCATGGCCTTGCTCTTTGCACGAGAGCGCTTAGACTGCTGACTCTTCAGCATACCGTCAACTGTTGCCTCATCAAGCTCCTTGATGAACTCAACATCTACAGTGTCGAAGTCAATCAACTTTGCAAGCAGTGCGTCCATTGCGTTGTGGTCATGCTTTGAAGCTTCGAAGTCCTCACGGTACTCATCAAGGTTGTCATTCAGCTTCTTGATGCACTCAGCTACAAGCTCATTTGCAACAGCAGTAAGCTGAGCAGTACCTGCAAGATTTCTTGCGTTTGCAGTTGTTTCATTGTTTTCAGTTGCGTTGAACATTTCATTGATATTAGACATAGTAGTCTCCTTTCCTTCCGCATCATCCATGCGGTTGCCACACTTTGCAGTGGCCTGCGTATTTGGTTAAGCTTTATTTCCTTAACTCTATACATATTATATCATGAATTTTTGCGACTGTACATATGTTTTGTAAATTCAATGTGGTCACTGTACAGTCTTTATTAAGTTTGATATAACTGTTAGAATCAAGTACTTATTTCTTAACTCTATAGATATTATATAATGAAATCTTGCAGCTGTACATATGTTTCAGAAAAACAATGTTGCTGCTGCATGGACCTTCATCACGGGGCGAGGTGGCGAAGTAGCGAAGCACAGTCAGGTCAAGCTAGGGTTTTAGCCGCCGTGGCATAGCCAAGTCTGACTAGGGTTTTAGCAGCTGCTGGGTTGCACGGTTGAGTTGAGGCTGCAGCAGCTAGGCACAGCACAGTCTGGCCGCGACTGGGTTTTAGCCGCAGTGGTGGGGTATTGACTGACTGTGGCCACACGGATTGCTCACGCTGCATCGGGCTGCGGACTAGTAGATAGTCAACGGCCGCCCGGCTGAGGCTGAACTGTAATTGGTGCAGCCGCCAAAAATATTTCTGAAACTGATAACAAACTGCAAGATATTTGATATAATATAATTGTAAGAAATCAAATAACAACTATTGAAAGTGAGGTACAATTATGAACTACAATGTAATTTCGCACAACTACTTAAACACTGGAGGCCACTGCATGATAAGTGTATTTGAGGTATGGCTTCCAGATGAGAACAGAACGGTGTTTGTCAACGTCGGTGAAGATTACTGTACGATTACTACGGTCAACCATATCATGAGCGACCTTGAGATTGACGACTTCGATAAGATTACAGTTGCAACACTGAACTACAAGGAATCTGATGACTGTACAGTTACTAATGAATACTTCGAGCTGTGTAGATACTGCTTGTTTGAGTATTTGAAGAAAGACTGCAAGTATATGGGTTACACTGAGTCACTTCCGTTTGTGTGGCTGCCTGCAGTGTATCAACAGCAAATAACTAATAAGGAGCGACAGTATGTTGAAGAGGTTTTTGGTGACTACTTTAATACTGATGGTTACACAGTGTATATATTTACTGAGGACGATGATGAAAAAGAAATAACTGAAAAGGTTCCACAGCATAAAACATTACAGCAGACTTTGGCAGCTTGTTTGTTCCGTTTGCAGGCAACGTATGATTGTAACAATGAATTTATGGACGCGGATGACCTTGGTGACTTACTTACAACTATTGAAGATGTGAAGTACTATATGGCAAATGAAAACTAAGAAGATGCGGCGGCGATGAGTCGCCGCATTTTTCTACATATAGTGCGGATGCAGCATTGTCAAGCTGTGACTGGGTTTTAGCCGCCGTGGCCTGAGGCCATCAAGCCATGACTGGGTTTTAGCAGCCAGCCGCGATTTGGCAAGCTGAGGCTGGGTTTTAGCCGCGACGATGCGGCGTTGCCTAACTGTGACTGTCCACATGCTAGTAGATAGCCTTGCACCGTCCGGCCGTGGCTGAGCTGCAGCTGCGGCGATGAGCAAAAGAAAGGACCTGGTCTTTCGACCAGGCCACATGTTATCTATAATTTGGGTGCCAGTGCTCTGTGCTCCATTCTTCAAGGTCAGGTGCCTTCCAGTCCTTACCCATTGGGTACCAATCTCTCAAAGCTTGCTCAGCTAGGTCCTTTGCATGCATAGGCCATGTGAGCTTGCTAGCACACTCTAAGAGCCATTGAAATACTTGCACCTCATCTTCAAAGACGTCAGACTTTTTGAAGTCATCAAAGTAGAATACTGAGTCAGGATGCTTGGTGCTCGCTCCCCACAGCTCGCATACATATCCATGTTCGTTACTCTTGTAGATTTTTGCCATTGTCATTTCCTCACTTTCTTTTTTGAAAATCGGGACCGGCCGGTCTGACCGGTCCCTCACTCTTACATCAGACTTTTCAGAAGTTCTACAACTTTTTCTTGACTCAGATTTCCTGAACTTTCAATTGTATCAATGATAGTCTGCACATCTGTTTTTCTAACATACTCATTATCAACCGGCTTGATTTGGTTTCTTCTTTCAACCAACATCTTTTCAATCTCACAGGCTTTTCTGTATTCATCATTATCGCCCTCAACATCTGTCAACCATTTGGTAAGGGTCTTTTTTGATTGAATACTTCTGATGGCCTTTATAGTCTCATCATAGTCAAGCTGGTCGACATCTTCCTGTGTGTACATTGTAACTGGCTTTTCTTTAGGGTCAAGTAACTGGCGCACTTCTTTTAAGACTTGCTCATATTTTACTACCTCAGTCATCTCTTCTTCATAGGTCTTTTTGCCTTTCTGCTTTTTAAGCCTACACTTGAGAGACTGCACCCTTTTAAGTTCCTTTGCTACTGCTTCCAAGTCATTGTCGAACTTTGCAGCCATTTTTTCAATTTCTGTCATTTTTGTCATTTTTGTTTCCTCACTTTCAATTTTATTTTTGAAGTTTTCATTTCTTAACTTCTTATTTATTATATCATACTTTTTGGAATTTGTAAATACTTTTTTGAAATATTTTTCAAATTCTTTTTCTCAAATAAGAAGTTATTCATTACTCACTTACAATATATATTATACTATGGACTTTGAAATTTGTACACCGTCAAACTGCATAGAATTGCTGCACTATTTCTGTGCATTTTGATAGAACATCCGTTCTGTGCATACTGCCCAAAAATTGCGCCGATTTCTGTGCATTTTGCCAGGGCCCTTAGCGCGGTGGTGCAGAATCCAGGCCACTTTTCCAAAATGTCAAAAATAATCTCAGCATAATATAAACCAAACAGCCAATTGGCACAGCACCACCTAGTCGCCCTGCATCGCAGCGTTAAATAGTAGATATTATGTATGCACTATATAGTCCAAAGATTACAGAGGCTTGGCCACAATTTGTAGTTACACCCCACCGGCAAAAATTTGGAAGAATTGTAGATAAACTGGAAAGAAATAGCTATAATTTGGAAAGAAAATAATTTATTTGTTTATTATATGCGTTAATATTGTAAAATTTAACTTGCATAAAGTATTCATAACGTGTAACGTGTTCGTGGGTATACTCGAGGTGATTTATAAGGGTTATAATTACGAACGTGTTACGCGTAAGGTTACTTTTGTGATATAATCTACTATTTCTTACGAAAATGCTGAGTATTGGATGACACTTGTAGCTATACATGCCAGCCAAACAACGTATAATATAATTAGGAGGTGATTTATGATGGGAGACCAAGAGCTTATGTGTCCCAGCGACGCTGAGGAACCAGTAGTAATGGTACATTGCCCAAGATGTGGTCAGTACAAACCAGCTCATCATATTGACAAGCACCTCTGCATCGACTGTGCGAATGCCGAGAATACACGTGTGACCTACTACAGGCAACATCAGGATGATTGGATAGCGAATGCCAAGGAGAATGGTATTGACCTTTGGTCACAGCAGCCCGGCGAGACACAGTGGGAGTTCACAGTCTGGACAGCTTATAGAGATTCATATCCAGGAAAGAAACCTACGTATGGTGACGTGGCGCGTCAGCTTAATACAACCTATGCATCTGTGAAGAAGATTGCACAGCGTTGGTCATTCCAAGTTCGTATGCAAGCTTGGATGAAGCATTGTGATGACATCACGTTACAGCAACGCAGGCAAGAGATTCTTGATATGAATAAGGAACATGTAGATATGGCTGCTAAGCTGCGTGCGAAGCTTAACACAGCCATTGACATGATTGACCCTACAACTCTTAAGCCTGGAGAGATTGCATCGCTCGCTAAGTTATCTGCTGACATGGAGCGCAAGGCACGCGTTGACATTATTGCTCAAGAGGAACTTATACGTGATTCTATGACTGACACAGAGAATCCAGACTTGAAGAAGAGTCCTACTAAGCAGGCAGACTTAAGTGAGGTAGTCGGAATACTCCTGAAAGCAGGGGCCCTAGGTGACATCACGCAGATTGGTGTGCGCCAAACCAAAACAACTGAGGTTGCACTTGTAGATGCTAATGGCAACTCCTCTAGTGTGACAATGGATGATGAGTAAAGAGAGGTAGAGATTTATGGGTAAAGGTCGTAACACAAGAATGTATGGCACTTATCCGTCTGAGACCTTCAAAGAGAACGGCCAGTTGGTTCGCCGCTGTGTATTTTGTGGTGAGGTAAAGCCTATTACAGATTTTCCACGTAATGGCACTGATAAGAAAGGCCGTCCTGAATGGAGACAGGACTGTAAGTGTTGCTACAACATTCGAAGGAAAGAAAACAGAACAAAGAAAAAGCATTCTGACTTTATTGGAGGTCAGAAGCGCCGTGGTGAGGAGAATCCAGAATTCACGCATCAAGAGTGGAAGGAAGCATTGATTTTCTTCGGAGGTGAATGTGCATATTGTGGATGCACACCACGCAAAGGTCAAAGGTTGACACGTGACCATCTTGAGCCGGTTAGTGAAGGTGGACGTACTATTCAGAGTAACATCGTACCGGCATGCCAGTCATGCAACAGTTCTAAGGGAGCTGAAGATTTCAAAGACTGGTTCATGAAACAGCCATTCTTTAGTCAGGAGGGCTTTATTGGGTTTT
>ERZ780040.13-NODE-13-length-65551-cov-12.0441_pt1 | contig 65551 bp, 57 predicted proteins | sample MGYA00511852_ERZ780040 | MGnify/ENA primary metagenome ERZ780040 (study PRJEB29588, sample SAMEA2150866) | human gut metagenome | biome: human gut; feature: human-associated habitat; material: faeces | place: Denmark | collected 2008/2010 ... | reverse complement strand
GACCGCGCGAAGAGCGCAGCTCTCCCCGGTCCCGTTTTGCTTGTTATTTCTGTTCCGTCAGCTTGCTGTTGCACTTTTGCAGGAAGCGGTCATTGGCAATGACGGCCCGGGTGTGGGTCCCCTCGCCGATGGGGCCCCAGTCGTCGCTGGCCTCCACCCGGAAGGTGATGAGCTTCCCGTTTTCCGACACGCCGGTCACGGTGGCCGTGGCCCGAACGGTCATGCCCACAGGGGTGGGCGCCAGGTGGCTGGACTGGATGTCCACGCCCACGGTGCCCTTGCCCTCCGGCAGGTCCGGCTGCACGCAGTCCATGGCGGCGTGCTCCATCATGGCCATCATAAACGGGGTGCCGAACACCTCCAGGCCGCCGGAGCCGATGGCCCGGGCGGTCATCTCCGGGGTGACTACCTGTTCGATGGTATAGGATTTTCCGATCTCCAGCATATCCGTTCCTCCATTACACGCCCAGCCTGGTCCACAGGCGGTCATACAGCTTCAGGGTCTCCTTGGGCAGGTTCTCATAGATCTCGCAGTGGTCCAGGGTCTCTGCCGGGGGAGCCATGATCTGGAAGATCTCCGGGTCCAGCTCCTCCTCGTTGACCTCCTGGTAGTAGGCCGGGTACTGCTCCAGCGCCTCCCGGTTGGGGGACGCGTACCAGATATAGTCCATGTTGGCCAGGTTGGAGCTGGTGGAGGCGATGAAGTTGATCCACTCCTCCGCCTCGGCCATGTGCTGGGTGTCCTTCAGGACGCACATGGCGTCCACGAACCAGTTGCTGCCCTCCTCCGGGATAACGAAGGCCAGATCCTCGTTGTTCTCCAGCATGGTCAGGTAGTCTCCGGCGTAGTACATGGCGATGGCGGCGTTTCCGCCCTCCATTTTCTGGAACACCTCGTCCATGACGAAGGCCTGATACACGCCGCTGTCCTTGGCGGTTTTCAGCAGGTTGAAGGCCTCCTCCAGCTGGCTCTCGTCGGTGGTATTGATGCTGTAGCCCAGGTCCAGCAGGGCCGCGGCCAGAGCGTCCCGGGAGTTGTTGATCATCAGCACCTGTCCCGCATACTGGGGATCGAACATGGCGTCCCAGCTGGTAATAGGCCCGGACACCATGGTGGTGTTGTAGATAATGCCCAGGGTGCCCCAGGCGTACGGCACGGTGTACTTGTTCTCCGGGTCGTAGCTGAGGTTTTTATAGGTGTCGTCAATCAGGTCAAAGTTGGGGATGTGGCTGTAGTCCAGCTCCGCCAGCATGTCCTCCTCAATGAGCCGCGCGATCATATAGTCCGAGGGGACGATGACGTCGAAGTCCGCGCCGCCCATCTTGATGAGGGAGTACAGGGCCTCGTTGCTCTCCGCCGTCTGATAGTTCACGCGGATGCCGGTTTCCTCCTCAAACTGGGTGATCAGCTCCTCGTCGATGTACTCGCCCCAGGAGCACACGTTCACCACCCGCTCCGACTGGACGGACCGGCCGGTGACCACCAGCAGCGCCGTCAGCACGCAGGCCATGACCCCGGCCGCCACGCGCCGCAGCACCTTGTTGGGCCGCCGGTGGTGCTTCATAGGCGCACCGGAGGCGGCAGTCGCCGCTGCGTGGTGCTCCCGGCGGGCGGCGTGGCTGTCCCGCAGGTTGATGATGGCCAGCAGCACCAGCACCGTCACAAACAGCAGGGTGGAAATGGCGTTGATCTCCGGGCTGACGCGCTTTTTGGTCATGCCGTAGATGGTCATGGCCAGGGTGGAGGCACTGGTCCCGGCGGTAAAATAGCTGATGATGAAGTCATCCACGGACATGGTGAAGGCCGTCAGCGCACCGGACACGATGCCGGGCTTGATCTCCGGGATCACCACCCGCCAGAATGCCTGCATCCAGGTGCAGCCCAGGTCCTGGGCCGCGTCGATGAGGTTCCGGTCCATCTGCCGCAGCTTTGGCCCCACGGACAGGATGACATACGGAATGTTGAAGCAGATATGGGCGATAAGCAGGGTGCCGAAGCCCATGGTCAGCCGCTCCGGCAGCACCACCGCCGACTGCCAGGAGTTCACCCACCCGGCAAAGGCGCCCCATCCGTTGAAGAACACCACGAACAGCAGGCACAGGCTGACGCCGGTGACGATATCCGCGTTCATCATGGGGATGTTGTTGACGGAATTGACGATGGTCCGGCGCCGCCGGCTCATGGCGTACAGTCCAATGGCGGCAAACGTTCCCGCAATGGCCGCCGCAATGGTGGACAGCAGCGACACCATCAGGGTGGTGTACACACTGTTCATGATCAGCCGGTTGGACAGCAGGGACTCGTACCATTTCAGGGAAAAGCCCTTCCACACGCTGGAGCTGGTGCCCGCGTTGAAGGAGAACACGATGAGAATGATGATGGGTGCGTACAAAAACAGGAACACCAGCGCCATCAGCACCCGATCGCCGATGCTGTTCTGTCTGCGCCCGGTCATAGGATCACCGCCTGTTCCTCGCCCTCACCGAAGCGATTCATCACCAGCATGCACACCAGCACGATGACCATCATCACCAGGGAGATGGCCGCGCCCAGCTGGGGGTTGTAGGCCCCGCCCAGGAACTGCCGCTCGATGAGGTCGCCCAGCAGCAGCTCCGTGCCGCCGCCCAGCATCCGACTGATGGCGAAGGTGGACACCGACGGCACAAACACCATGGTGATGCCGGAGATGACCCCCGGCAGGCTCAGAGGCAGGATCACCCGGCGGAATACCGTCATGGAGTTGGCCCCCAGGTCCCGGGCGGCCTCCAGCAGGGAGCCGTCCAGCTTGATGATGACAGAGTAGATGGGCAGGATCATAAAGGGCAGATAGTTATATACCATGCCCAGCACCACGGCCCCCTGGGTATTCATCATGGAGAAATACTCCAGCTCCGTGCCGAAAATGTGGTTATACAGGCTGATGAGCCCGATTTTCTGAAACAGCTGGTTCAGCAGCCCGTGGTTTTCCAGGATGGTCATCCAGGAATACGTCCGCAGCAGGAAGTTCATCCACATGGGCAGCATGATCAGCACCATGGCCGTCCGCTGGAAGGCGGGCCCCTCCCGGCTCATGAGATACGATACCGGGTACCCGATGACCAGACAGATCAGCGTGGCGATGATGGCCAGCTTGAATGACCGCAGAAACACCTGGGTATAGCCGCCCATCTGCACAAAATTGTCCAGGGTGAAGCCCCCCTCTGAGGAGGAGAAGGCATAGATCACCATGATGAGGATGGGGGCCACCACGAAAATGGCCATCCACACCTCATAGGGCACGGCGAACCGGGAGAGCTTATTCTTCATCCCCGCTCTCCTCCTCATCCGTCTCCCAGGAGGCGTCCGCCAGCTCCTCATACTCCTCGGAATAGGAGCTGTAGTCGCCGAACTGACCGGAATATTCGCTCTTTTTCATGATATGGAACCCGTCCGGGTCGATCTTCACGCCGATGCGCGCCCCCACCGGGGAGTGGTCCGTGGTCTGGATCAGCCACTTGAAGCCCCGGAAGTCCACGATGATATCGTACTGCATCCCCTTGAAGGTGACGTTGGTGACGGTGCCCACCAGCTGCCCCTGCTCCACGGGGACAATGTCGATGTCCTCGGGGCGGATGACCACGTCCACCGGCTCGTTGGGGGCGAACCCGCCGTCCACGCAGGGGAACTCCTTGCCGTACATTTTCACCACGTTGTCGCGGACCATGGTGCCGTTGAGAATGTTGCTCTCGCCGATAAAGTCCGCCACAAAGGCGTTTTTCGGCTCGTTATAGATGTCCTCGGGGGTGCCGATCTGCTGGATGCGGCCCTTGTCCATCACCACCACGGTGTCGGACATGGTCAGGGCCTCCTCCTGGTCGTGGGTCACATAGATGAAGGTAATGCCCATCTGCTGCTGGATACGCTTCAGCTCGTTCTGCATATCCTTCCGCAGGCGCAGGTCCAGCGCGCCCAGGGGCTCGTCCAGCAGCAGGACCTTGGGCCGGTTCACCAGCGCCCGGGCGATGGCCACTCGCTGCTGCTGGCCGCCGGACAGCTGGGTGATTTTCCGGTGCTCAAAGCCCTTCAGACTCACCACGCCCAGCATTTCCGTCACGCGCTCCTCGATTTCCTCGGCAGGCACCTTGGCGATCCGCAAGCCAAAGGCGATGTTCTCAAACACGTCCAGATGAGGGAACAGCGCATACTTCTGGAACACCGTGTTGATCTGCCGCTTATGCGGCGGGACATCATTAATCCTCACACCGTCAAAGGTGACGTCTCCCGACGTGGGCGTCGTGAAACCGCCGATAATCCTCAGCGTTGTGGTCTTTCCACAGCCGCTGGGGCCCAGAAGTGTGAGGAATTCAGAATCGTTGATATACAGATTGATGTGATCGAGAACCAGCTCGTCGTCAAACGCCATGCAGAGGTCCCGCAGGCGAATCAACTCTTTGGACATTTATCCTCCCCCGTTCGTAAAATATTTTTGACTTACCTCTTTTCTCTGTTCAAAGGGAGGCCTTGCGGATAGGCCTGATATCTCTCGTTGAAATTTGGCAGATACAATATATAAAAATTAAAGACAAATGTCAATCATTATTTTTTCGAATATCCCCGCTTTCTGGTCTTATCCGGAAAGAACCGCAAAAGGCCCCGGCTTTGGCCGGGACCTTTTGCGGTTAATCCTTCCAGAAGGTCAGGTTTTTGGAGGCGTCCTGCACCTCCTGCGGCACGGTGATCTCCTGAATATCGTTATAGCCAACGATCTCCAGTCCGATGGCATAGCGGCTGATGGTGCCGTCCTCCTGATTTTTCTGCACGATCTGCTGCATGAGCTGCGTCGCGTCTATCTCATACTTTACCGGTAGGCGGGAGAAAAGCCCTATCCAGACCCGGACAGGGACCTCCGCCGCTGTTTCCTCCGGGGTATCCGAGGTCCCAAACAGAGACTTCAGGCGATCCCAAAGGCCGGTGGTGCTGTTTTTCAGTATTCCCTGCGCGATATGCGGCGGTAGCGTTCCCTCAACGCACAGAGCCAACTGACCCTGGACCCGATTCATCCCCACGACCCGGAAGTCAGTATCGCTCTGTGTGCTGAGCTGCGTTATCTCCCGGATGTCCAGAGACTGGACATTTGCGCGGAAAAGCTCAGCGGACAGGGTGGCCCGGTACCACTTCATGTCCTCTTTATCCGCCATGCCCACATACACCTTTTCCGAATCGCCCTCGGGGACCGCATAGAGGTGATACAGGTTCGCTTCCTCCGGTCCGGATCCGCTCATAGTCAGGTCCATTTCCATAGCCACCGGGTCGCTCATGACCATGGAGATATCACCGCTTATCCTGGCGGATGAGGTGGTCGCCAGGGAACTGGCGTCAATATCTATGTAATACATGTAGTGGATGCTGGTGGCCTGCTCCAGCCGTTCCTGCATCCGGGGGACCATATCCGCCGCCGATTTCACCAGCACAAGGCCCGCCGCGCCGACGATCACCACCAGCACCAGCAGAACCACCAATATCCGTTTCCAAACACGCTTTTTCATCGTACTCCCTCTTTCCTCACGGCTGGTCCTTCTGATTTCGCCAAAAAATGACAATTACACTATACGGACAGCGGGAGCAAATGTCAATCCCTCTTTTACGCAGCAGCTTTGTTCCCGTGGCGATTCCCGAAAACGCGTGACCTGGCGGGGGCCGCTCACACAAAGACGTATTTTTCCAGCCGGTCCATGGCTTCCCGCACCAGGGCATGGGGCAGGGCGGCGTTGATGCGGATGCAGTCGCCGTCGCCGAAGGCTTCGCCGCTCTGCCAGATCACGCCGTGCTCCACACCCCGGCGGCGCAGCTGGTCCGGGGTGATGCCGTGGTCCCGGCACCAGGCCCCGCAGTTGACGAACAGCATGTACGTCCCCTGAGGCAGCATCATGGAAACGCCGGGGAACCGGCTTTCCATAAAGTCCCGGATGTACCGCAGGTTCTTGTCCAGCACGGCGCACAGCTGGTCCACCCATTCCATGCCCGCGTGGCTGTAGGCTCCCGTCAGGGCATGCATGGACAGCACGTTGCAGCTGTTATACCCGGACAGGTCCCCCTGCCGCCGGACCCGGCTGCGCAGCCGGTCGTCATAGATAATGTGGTACGACCCGATGAGCCCCGCCAGGCTGAAGGTCTTGGTGGGGGCATAAAAGGCCGCGGTGCGGCTGCGGGCGTCGGCGGACACGGACTGGGTGGGAATGTGGGTGTGTCCCGGCATGATCAGGTCCGACCAGATCTCATCGGAGATGACGGTGCAGTCGTTGGCGGCGTATACCTCCATGGCCTGCTCCAGCTCCCATCGCTCCCACACCCGGCCGCAGGGATTGTGGGGGGAGCACAGGATGGCCAGGTGGATGTCGTGCTCCTTCAGCTGCCGGTCCATGTCCGCATAGTCCATGCGCCACACGCCCGCCTCATCCCGCTTCAGCGGCGTGTGGACAATGGGCCGCCCCAGCCGCTCCAGGGTGTGGGTAAAGCCCACATAGGTGGGGCTGTGGACCAGGATAGGCTCCCCGGGGCAGGTCAACGCCTGCACCACGGAGCTGACGCCGCCCAGGACCCCGTTTTCATACCCGATGTGCCGCCGCTCCAGGCCGGATACCCCGTGCCGCACCTGCTGCCAGCGGATGATGCTGTCATAGTAGGCGTCCGTCAGCCGGTAGTAGCCGAAATTGGGGTGGCTGAGCCGGGCCTGGATGGCCTCCAGCACCGGCGGCGTGGTGGGAAAGCTCATATCCGCCACCCACATAGGGATCCGGGAAAAGCCCGCCTTGGGCTCCACTCCGGCATAGGGGATCACGTCCAGGGCCAGGGCATCCCGTCCCCGCCGGTCCAGAATGGTTTCAAAATCGTACTGCATGGTCATCCTCCGTTCTTCATGTCCGGCAGGCGGAACACCCGCCGGGTATTTTCCAGCACAGCCGCCTCCACCGTCTCCGGCGGCAGCCGCTTAAGCCGTGCGATCTCCTCAATGATCCGGGGCAGCAGCAGGGAGGAGTTGCGCACCCTGCCCAGAGATTTTCTGCTGCCCTCCCAGGGAATGTCCGGCAGCACATAGGGACTGTCGGTCTCCACCAGCAGCCGCTCCAGCGGCGCCCGGGCCACTGTCTCCCGCAGGGGGGCCGACTCCCGCCGCAGCAGCGCACCGCCGATGCCCAGACACAGGCCCAGGTCCAGGTACTGCCGGGCCGTTTCCCAGCCGCCCTGGAAGCAGTGCACCACCCCGCCGGGGAGCCACCGCCGCCTGCGGCGCAGCATGGGCAGGGCGTCCCGGTCCGCCATGCGGATGTGCAGCACCAGCGGCAGCCCTGTCCGCCGGGCCAGGTCCAGCTGATACCGGAACCACAGCAGCTGGACCAGCCGGTGATGCCGGGGCCGGTGATAGTCCAGTCCCGTCTCTCCGATGGCTGCCACACCGGGGCCCCGGGCCCAGGTGGCCAGCTGTTTTCGCTGCCGCCAGGGAACCTGGGCCGTCCGGGTGGGATGAACGCCCACCGCCAGGCGGAAAAAGTCCGGATGCTGCCGGTACAGGGCGGCGGTCAGACGGTTGGAGTCAAAGTCGATGGCGGGCTCGATACACAGGGCGACACCGCTCTCCCGCAGCCGCTTCAGCAATCCGTCCCGGTTCCCCTCCTCCGCCGTCAACTGGCCGGTCAGGTACCGGAAGGTGCCGTCGTAGCGCTTATGACTGTAGTGGGCATGGCTTTCGATGATCATCTGAGCCCCTCCTTTGCCTGCCGCAGCACCGTTTCCGCCAGCTGCACCCCGCCTACCCGGTAGCCTGCGGCGGCGTATACGGCATGGAGGGGACCGTCCGTCACCAGCACCAGGGGCAGGCACCCCGGCTCCAGGAAAACGCTGCGGGCCAGGGCGTTGGGCCTGCCGCCCAGCAGCACCCGGCACCGGGGCAGGACCCGGCAGACCTCCGCCAGAAGCGGGTCCGCCCGGTCCCGGAGGTCCGGCACCAGAAGGACAATATCCACTCCGGCAAGAGCCGCTGCCCGATCCCGCAGCTCTCCCAGCAGATGCTCCGTGGGCTCCCGGCCCACCTCCAGCCAGGCCAGCAGCGTCGGGGTCCGGGTCAGCTCCCGGCCGGCCAGCTCCCGGCCATCCGGGGAGCGGACGGTGAAGTCCGGCAGGGGACAGGAGACGGTCATCTCCTCCGGGAAAACCGGCACTTTTTCCAGGGGAATCCGCCGTTTTTCTCCATTATTCAGGGAAAAACGGACGGTGTGGGCGTGTATATCCCCACAGGGCAGGCGGCTATCGGTGATAACGGTATAACGTCCGGGCAGCAGGTCCACGGTCATCTGCCCGTTTTTCCAGGAATAGGACGACAGGTCCAGGGCCTGTTCATCCTCCTGCTTTGTCAGGCCAAAATCCGTGCCGAATGCCATGGGATTTTCCAGAATCAGGAAGCTGCCCCGGGCCAGACCCGTTGCGGCGGAACGGAATTGACCGTTCTGCCAGAACTGGGGCTCCCGGTCCGCCGGGTGCAGCCGGGCGGGGACGCCCAGGGCCCGGCACAGGGCCGCGAACAGCGCATCCCGGGATAGGGGGGACCCGGCCCTTGACGCCAGAGCTGCCGCCGGAAGGGTGGTCAGCTGAGGGTATTCCTCCTGGGGGAAAAAGTGAATATTTTCCGCAAGCCAGGCGTATAAAGCCTGGGGATCACGGCGGAAATGTTCCTTTTGTGAGTCCGTCAGGGCATGCAGCAGCTGCCGCCTCTGGGGCCGCAGGGGCTCGTTATCTATCCGGGGACAGGCCACATACCGGAAATACACGTCCTCCGGCAGCTCCGGGCAGGGGCCGGGCACGGACAATGACTCTGCCAGCACCTCCGGGGTCACATCCTGAAGATCCTTGGGGGAGAGAGCTGCCAAAAGGGCCTGCTTATGGGGCAGGGAAAAGGAAGAATTTTCCAGAAACTCTGCCAGATTTTCCCGGTTGGCGGGAGCCTGAAGCAGGAGTTCTCCTCCGGGAAGGCCCGCTGCCATAGCTTCCGCGTCCTGCTCCATATGAGCGATACGGCGTTTGCGGGAGTCGATTGCGGCGGCAAGCCGCTTTTTTTCTTGGGACAACACCGGGACAGGGGGTGTTTTGTCCCGGGACAACATAGGGACAGGGCCGGGACAGACCGAGATGTCCCGGCTGATTTCCGACTTCTCCGACTCCGGCAGAGTCAGGGTGACGGTTTCTGCGTCACCAGAAATAATTTCCTGCGCAGACCATTCACCGCAAACTGCCCGGACCCGGAGACTGCCCCGCCCGCAGGTGAGCCGGGCGAGTCCCTGCGGGTCCGCCGGGACCCGGGCAGCGGGGAACCATTGGCAGGCGTTGAGAATTTCAAAGAAAACCGCCGCCCCCGGCAGAGGGGCTCCGGCCCGGTCCGTTACCCGGACGGTGAGGGTCCGCACCGGGGCATAGCGGCGGGTCTGATTCAGCAGAGTCACCATGCCGCTTCTGGAAATAATTTCCTCCCCCACGGGGTCTCCGAAGCACCGGGTATGCAGCAGCAGGGCCCGGGCTGCCGCCGCTGTGAACCAGCCCCGGTCCAGAGTCTCCTCCGGCTCGCAGGCTCCCAGAAAATGCCAGCTGCCATCCACCCAGACCTCCACCCAGGCGTGGTTGTCGTCGCAGTGGGCCCAGCGGGGAGTGTAGATCTGCCGGGCGGGGATGCCCACGGCCCGGTAGGCGTTGACGGCAAAGGTGGACTCCTCGCCGCAGCGGCCAAAGCCGCAGCGCCAGGCGGCGGCTGCGGAAATCGTGCGGTCATCCGTCAGCCGGTATGTTACCTGACTGGCGTTCCAATAATTCACCCGGACGGCGGCCTGATATTCCGGCAAACCGGCCAGGAGGGGGGACAGCTCATCATACATAGCCCGGCGGCAGTCGGACAGCTCCTCCTCGTTGACCCGGGGATGGAGCACATAGTTCAGGAAAATGTCCTCCGGCAGGTGGGCGGCATAGGGGCAGGTCCGGCGCAGCATGACCCCGTGCCGTGCCAGACTGCGGAACAGGGCCGGGGGAGTATTCAGCCAGTCGCTGAGGGGGCTGGCGGCATAGCACCAGACCAGGGCCTGGGCATCGTCGGGGTCCAGATCCTCCAGCGCCGTCCGGATGGCCGGGGCCGCACAGGCGGCAGGGCCGGTCAGCAGCGAATCAAAGCGCCGCCGGGCGGCGGCATACGTTTCGGGGGACAGCAGCATAGGGGCCTCCTTTTTACTCGATCCACTCCACGCGGCAGGCCTCGGCCAGCATTTCACGGGAAGCCTCCCGGTTTTCCACATAGGTGCCGGGGCTTGCCTCGTAGTCGGCGGTAATGCTCTCCAGGTCCTCCTCGATCAGGCGGGCATACGCGTCAGAAACCGTCAGCTTTTTGCCCCGGATCCGGGTGATCTTGTCCCGGGCGTCGGGCCACTCGGTGGTATCCGGGCCGCTCTCCAGAATCGTCTGGTTCCGGCTCAGAGAGACGATGAGCCAGGCGGAATAGCGGGACGGCGCGGGACCCGGCTCCAGGGGAGCGGAACGCTCCAGCCGCACCGCATATCCCACGGAGGGATGCTTTTCCCGGAAGGCCCGCACCAGCTGGCACACCTCCTGGAAGATGCGGTTTTCGTTCTGCTTGACCTCCGCCGAATCCACGGCGCTTTCGTGAGATCTTCTGAACAGGCCGAAGCCCTTGAGCTGTTTTTCCATGAGCGATTTTCCTTTCTGCTTATTATTATATAGATGTTTCGTGCAGACCGTGGACAATGGCGGCGCACCGGGCAAATTCCTCCGGATCGGTCTGCCAGACCTCGTACTCGGACAGGGTGGGCAGGCCCATGGACACGGTGGACTTGCGGTAGGTCATGCCGCTGTCCAGCGGGGCGCGGCGGCCGGTGGTGTGGAAGGTGCGGATGCCGGTCTCGTGGTGAATCTGTTGGATGTTCCACCATTTCACGCCGCAGCCGGCCATGATGTGAATGCGTCCGGCGGCCTGACGGCGGAGCCGGGCCAGCAGGGGGATGCCTGCGGCGGCGTCCGGGGCCTGGCCGGAGGTCAGCACCGTCCGGCAGCCCAGGGAAACGGCGTCCTCCAGGGTCCGGAAGGGGTCCCGGGACATGTCGAAGGCCCGGTGAAGGGTCACCTCCATGTTCCCGGCACAGTCCATCATCCGGCGCATTTTCTCCATATCCAGGGCGCCGTCCGGGGTCAGGGCTCCGATGACCACGCCGTTGACGCCCAGGCGGCGGAACAGGTCGATCTCCCGGCACATCTGGTCCATCTCGGTATCGGTATACAGAAAGTCGCCGAAGCGGGGGCGGATGAGAACGTTCACCGGGACGGGGCAGTCCCGCAGGACCTGCTCAAGCATGGCCGGAGAGGGGGTGACGCCGCCGATGACCAGCTGGCCGCAGAGCTCCAGACGGTCTGCGCCGCCCCGGCAGGCGGCCAGAGCGGAGGCATAGGAATCCACGCAGCCCTCGATCAAGGGGGCGCAGGGAGTGGGGGTTGTCATGTGGGTTGTCCTCCTTTGGGGGGAGATTGGGGGCGGGGATCAGGCATTTTCCAGCTCCCGGGCCAGGTAATAGAGGGTGGACACGGCGGCCCCGGTGGCGCCGGGGGTCTGGTGCTGCCAGGTGATGCCGGTGTTGTTGTCCGCCGTGCCGGCGATATCCAGGTGGAGCCAGGGAAGCCCCTGGGTGAAGTGCTTCAGGAAAAGCCCGGCGGTGATGGCGCCGCAGCCGTCCTTGCTGGTGTTGCGGACGTCGGCATAGTCGCTGCGGATCAGGTCCTCGTACTCCGGGAAGTCCGGCATGCGCCAGAACCGCTCGCCGGAGTGCCCGGCGGCCCGGGTCAGGCAGCCGTACCAGCCGTCGTCGGAGGCCATGACGCCGGTGGTCACATAGCCCAGCATGGCGTACACGGCTCCCGTGAGGGTGGCGATATCCACCAGGTGGGTGCAGCCCTCCCGGCGGATGGCCCAGGTGAGGCCGTCAGCCAGGATCAGGCGGCCCTCGGCATCGGCGTTGAGGATCTCCACGGTCTGGCCGGAAAAGAGGGTGATCCGGTCCCCGGGGAGCATGCTGGTGGGGGAGATGCGGTTTTCACAGGTGGGGATCACCGCCGTGACGTTGACCCGGACTCCGTGCCGGGCCAGAGCGTGCAGGGCGGCGGCAGCCGCCGCGCCCCCGGCCATGTCGCCCTTGATGCCCGCCATGGAGGAGGCGGATTTCAGACAATAGCCGCCGCTGTCCACGGTGACGCCCTTGCCCACGAAGCCTACCCGCCGGGAGTCCTCCGGCGCACCGGTGTACCGCAGCACCACCAGGGCCGGGGGGTGGCCGCTGCTGCCGCCTACGGTCAGCAGGCCCCGGAGGCCCAGGTCCTCCAGCTGCTGCCGGTCGTAGACAGCGGTTTCGATGGGCAGACCCTGGGCCAGGGCCGTCAGCCGGGCGGCGAAATCCATCGGCGTCAGCAGGTTGGCGGGGAGGTTTACATAATTGCGGACGGCCATAATGTCCTCCGCCAGCTGCCAGGCGGCGGTGAGCTGGGGCAGGGTGAAGCCGCTGCCGGAGGCATAGCAGGTCAGGGCGGGGCAGCGGACGTCCGTCAGGCAGTCGGCCTTGCGGTGGGAGCCGCCCAGAATGCCCTCCAGGGCGGCGTTGAGGCCCGGCTGGCCCAGCCGGGCGGCAGGGGACAGGTCAAAGACGCAGCTGTCCGGCTCCAGGTCCAGGACGGTCTTGACGGCCTTGCCGTAGCACTCCTTGCAGGCCAGCACCGTCCAGTCCGGGCCGCGGCCCACGGTAATGTCCGCCGTGCCGTCGGGGTGCAGGTAATAGCGGGTCCGGAGATAGTCGTCGTCCGTCAGCCGGACCCGGGCGGAGACGGGCTGGTTTTCGTACAGGGCGATCATGCTTCTTCCCCCTCCGCCTCCGCAGGCGCTTCCCAGGGAACCATGGTGGCCACGCACCGGTTGATGGTGACGCCCTGCTGGTAGAATTTGGCCTCGTAGTCCGTCATGACCCCCACGGGGCCGCCGGCGTGAAGGTCCCGGGTGACCTGGGACAGCCGGAAGCCGAACCGGGGGATCTCCTCCAGGGACCACTCGAACAGCTTGTCGTTGTCGCTTTTGAAGTGGATCTCGCCGCCCAGGGGCAGCACCCGGCGGTATAATTGCAGGAAATTGCCGTGGGTCAGGCGGCGCTTTTTCTGGTTGCTTCTGGGCCAGGGGTCGCAGAAATTGATGTAGATGCGGTCCACCTCGCCGGGGGCGAAAAACTCCGGCAGGCAGGCGGCATCGCCGTCCACGAAAAATACGTTGTGCAGACCTGCCGCCTGGGCCCGCTCCATGGCCACCACCATGGCGTCGGGGACCTTTTCCACGGCGATCAGCAGCACGTCCGGCTCGGCGGCGGCGGTCTCCGCCGTGAAGCGGCCCTTGCCGCAGCCCAGCTCCACCCGCAGCTCCCGGGCATCGGGCAGCAGCTCCCGCCAGCGGCCCCGCAGGGCACGGGGGTCCGCCACCAGCAGGGACGAGCATGCCTCCATCCGGGGCAGCAGGTTTTTTTTCTTTCTCATGCGCATAGCGTTCTTCCTCCCACGCGGCCCGGGGCCGCAAATAAAAATCCATTCTTATATATACCACAAGATAGCCGGTTCTGTAAACGAAAAAAATGCTCTATTTGGTGCCGGGGACGGTTTTGTGACCGGATTATGAACATGTCATATTGAAAAATGCGCAAAGAATTTTCATTTCTTTTGTGAAATATCCTGAAAAAGAGAAAGGCGGTCAACAAGGGCTTGATAATTTTTAGACGAGGGACTATAATACAAACTGTATGAAGATCATACACAAGATGGGACCGCTGTGGGCGGCATCTCACCGTGGGCCCGCCGGTCCGGTGGACAGGGCGGGTGATCGAAGCAAGGAGGAACTATCATGACGAACGTTCTGTTGGAAAAGAAGGGCCACATCGCCGTTGCCACCATCAACCGGCCCAAGGCCCTCAATGCCCTGAATTCCCAGGTGCTGGAGGATATCGACCAGCTGGTGGAGCAGGTGAAGGCGGACGACGAGATCCGCGCCCTGGTCATCACCGGCAGCGGCGAGAAGGCCTTTGTGGCCGGCGCCGACATCGGCGAGATGAGCACCCTGACCAAGGCGGAGGGCGAGGCCTTCGGCAAGAAGGGCAACGACGTGTTCCGCAAGCTGGAGACGCTGTCGGTCCCCACCATCGCCGCAGTCAACGGCTTTGCCCTGGGCGGCGGCTGTGAGCTGTCCATGAGCTGCGACATCCGCATCTGCGCCGACACCGCCGTGTTCGGTCAGCCGGAGGCGGGCCTGGGCATTACCCCGGGCTTCGGCGGCACCCAGCGTCTGGCCCGCCTGGTGGGCCTGGGCATGGCCAAGCAGCTGATCTATACCGCGAAGAATATCAAGGCCGACGAGGCTCTGCGTATCGGCCTGGTGAACGCCGTGTATCCCCTGGCGGAGCTGATGCCCGCCGCCGAGAAGCTGGCCGAGACCATCGCCAAGAACGCCCCCATCGCCGTCCGCGCCTGCAAAAAGGCCATCAACGACGGCATGCAGGTGGATATCGACCGGGCCGTGGCCATCGAGGAGGGCCTGTTCGGCAGCTGCTTCGAGACTGCCGACCAGAAGGAGGGCATGGGCGCTTTCCTGGAAAAGCGCAAGCATGAGCCCTATCAGAACAAGTAACTCCCGGCAAATCCCTATTTCGTTAATTAACAGGTCCCCTGCCGGGCCTGATGATTAAAACGGCTACTTAAATATAAATTTATTTAGGAGGAACTATCATGAAAGTCGCAATCTTTGGTGCAGGTACTATGGGCAGCGGTATCGCTCAGGTCTTTGCCGCAAAGGGCCACACCGCTCTGATGTATGCTTCCAGCGTCGCCAGCGCTCAGCGTCATAAGGATAAGCTGGCTGCCTCTCTGAACAAGAAGGTCGCCCGCGGCAAGATGACTCAGGAAGCTGCTGATGACATCATGAGCCGCGTCCTGGTGGAGGAGGTTGAGGCTGCCGCCGATGCCGACCTGGTCATCGAGTGCGTTGCCGAGAATATGGCCACCAAGAAGGAGCTGCTGGGCCGTCTGGACGCTCTGTGCAAGGAAGACGCCATCTTCGCTTCCAACACTTCCTCTCTGTCCATCACCGAGATGGGTCAGGGCCTGAAGCATCAGCTCATCGGTATGCACTTCTTTAACCCCGTGCCCGCCATGAAGCTGGTGGAGGTCATTGCCGGCGGCAACACCCCCGCCGAGCTGGTCGAGAAGATCAAGACCCTGTCCACCGAGATCGGCAAGACCCCCGTTGTGGTCAACGAGGCTCCCGGCTTTGTGGTCAACAAGATCCTGATTCCCTATTGCAACGAGGGCGTTTGCGTTCTGCAGGAGGGCGTTGCCTCTGCGGAAGATATCGATATTGCTATGCAGCTGGGCTGCAACCACCCCATGGGCCCCCTGCACCTGGGCGATCTGATCGGCTGGGACATCGTGCTGAACATCATGGACGTGCTGTATAATGAGACCCACGACAGCAAATATCGCGCAAACGTGCTGATCCGGAAGATGGTTCGTGCCGGCAAGTTGGGCATCAAGTCCGGCGAGGGCTTCTTCAACTACAAAAAGTAAATCTGTAAAGGAGAAAAGAGTATGGATTTCCATCTGACGAAGGAACAGCTGCTCGTTCGCAAGATGTACCGCGAATTCGCAGAGAACGAAGTGAAGCCTCTGGCCGCTGAGATCGACGAAGAAGAGCGTTTCCCCATGGAAACCGTCGAGAAGATGGCAAAGCTGGGCATGATGGGTATTTATTTCCCCAAGGAGTACGGCGGCGCCGGCGGCGACGTCCTGTCCTATGCCATGTGCGTGGAGGAGCTGGCCAAGGTCTGCGGCACCACTGCCGTTATCGTCTCTGCTCATACCTCCCTGTGCGCCGCCCCCATTTTTGAGAACGGCACCGAGGAGCAGAAGAAAAAGTATCTGCCTGACCTGTGCTCCGGCCGCAAGATCGGCGCTTTCGGTCTGACCGAGCCCGGCGCCGGCACCGACGCCCAGGGCCAGCAGACCACCGCCGTCCTGGATGAGTCCGGCGAGAACTACATCCTCAACGGCTCCAAGTGCTTCATCACCAACGGCAACGTGGCGGATACCTTCGTCATCATCGCCGTCACCGGCAAGACCACCGATAAGCGCGGCCGCTCCATGAAGGAGATCTCCGCTTTCATCGTGGAGAAAACCGATAAGGGCTTCTCTCAGGGCAAGCACGAGAAGAAGATGGGCATCCGCGGCAGCTCCACCTGCGACCTGATCTTCGAGGATTGCGTGATCCCCAAGGATCGTATGCTGGGCAAGAAGGGCGAGGGCTTCAAGATCGCCATGAAGACTCTGGACGGCGGCCGTATCGGTATCGCCTCTCAGGCTCTGGGCCTGGGCGAGGGCGCCGTGGAGGAGGCCATCAAGTACACCAAGGAGCGCGTGCAGTTCGGCAAGCGCATCTCCCAGTTCCAGAATACCCAGTTCCAGCTGGCCGATATGCACACCCGTATGCAGGCTGCGCAGTACGTTGTGTACGCCGCCGCTATGAAGAAGCAGAACCACGAGCCCTATTCCATGGACGCCGCCATGGCCAAGCTGTTTGCTGCTGAGGCCGCTTCCGACGTCACCCGCCGCGCCGTGCAGCTGTTCGGCGGCTATGGCTACACCCGTGAGTATCCCGTGGAGCGCATGATGCGCGACGCCAAGATCACCGAGATCTACGAGGGCACTTCCGAGGTCCAGCGCATGGTCATCTCCAGCCACCTGGGCGTTAAGTAATTGAGGAGGTAAAAGGTAAAATGAAAATTCTTGTTACTGTGAAGCAGGTTCCCGATACCTCCGGTAAGGTGGCAGTGAACCCCGACGGCACCCTGGATCGTGCCTCTATGCAGACCATCATCAACCCCGACGACCTGAACGCCGTTGAGGCCGCCCTGGCCCTGAAGGACGAGCTGGGCTGCAAGGTCGTGGCGTTCACCATGGGCCCCCCTCCCGCAGAAGGCATGCTGCGTGAGCTGATGGCCATGGGCGTGGACGAGGGTGTTCTGATCACCGCCCGCGAGTTCGGCGGCTCCGACACCTACGCCACCTCCCAGATCATCGCCGCCGGCATCGACACCTACGGCGTGGAGAAGGATGACATCATCCTGGCCGGCCGTCAGGCCATCGACGGTGATACCGCTCAGGTTGGTCCCCAGATCGCTGAGAAGCTGCATCTGCCCCAGGTGACCTATGCCGGCGAGATCACCAAGGACGGCAATACCCTGACCGTCAAGCGCATGCTGGAGGACGGCTACATGACCGTGAAGGTCAAGACCCCCTGCATGATCACCTGCATCAAGGAGCTGAATCAGCCCCGTTACCTGTCCGTGGGCGGCGCTTTTGAAGCCTATTCCAAGCCCCTGGTCACCATGACCTATGAGACTCTGAAGGATCATCCCCTGATCGACAAGAGCACCATCGGTCTGGCCGGCTCTCCCACCAATATTCTGACCTCCTTTACGCCTCCTCAGAAGGGCGCCGGCATGATGCTCGAGGGCGCCGGTAAGGAGACTACCGACAAGCTGGCAGGCATCCTGGCCGCCAAGCATATCATCTAAGGAAGGAGATAAGAAAATGGCTTTTAATAGTGCTGATACCGCTGCCTTCAAAAACGTTTGGGTTTTCTGCGAGCAGCGCCAGGGCGTGATGATGCCCACTACGTTCGAACTGATCTCCGAGGGCCGGAAGCTGGCTAATGAGCTGGGCGTTGAGCTGTGCGGCATTCTGCTGGGCGACAACGTGGACGGCATCGCCGCTGAGCTGGGCGAGTATGGCGCGGACAAGGTTTATGTGTACAACTCCCCCCTGCTGAAGGATTTCACCACCGATGCCTATACCAAGGTGATCGTGGAGGCCGTTGAGGAGATCAAGCCCGAGGTGCTGCTGTTTGGTGCATCCAACATCGGCCGTGACCTGGCTCCCCGCTGCGCCGCCCGTCTGCACACCGGCCTGTGCGCCGACTGCACCCACCTGGACATCGACATGCCCAACTACAAGGGCTTCCTGAAGGAAGCCTCCACCCTGCCCGAGGAGCGCATCGAGAAGCTGGGCACCGTGATGATCAACCGCGAGCCCCATCCCGTGGATCGCGACCTGAAGATGACCCGTCCCGCTTTCGGCGGTCACCTGATGGCCTCCATCATCTGCCCCCGTTTCCGCCCCGCTATGGCTACCGTCCGTCCCGGCGTTATGAAGAAGCGCCTGTGCAAGAAGGACGTTGAGATTCTGCACCCCGCCTTCGCTCTGGAGGCCTCCGACATCCACACCGAGGTCACCGAGACCGTGAAGGCTGCCAAGAAGCTGGTTGACCTGATCGGCGCCGACTTCATCGTGTCCGTGGGCCGCGGCATCAGCAAGGACGTTGAGGGCGGCATCAAGCTGGCCGAGGAGCTGGCTGAGGTTCTGGGCGGCGTCGTGGGTTCCTCCCGCGCCTGCGTGGACGCCGGCTGGATCTCCGCTGACCACCAGGTCGGCCAGACCGGTAAGACCGTGCATCCCAAGGTCTATGTTGCTCTGGGTATCTCCGGCGCTATCCAGCACAAGGCTGGTATGCAGGATTCCGAGTGCATCATCGCCGTGAACAAGAACGACACCGCTCCCATCTTCGAGGTGGCTGACTACGGTATCGTGGGCGACCTGTTCAAGGTCGTGCCCGAGCTGATCGAGTCCATCAAGGCTCAGAAGGCTGCCAAGTAAGGTTCATTCCCTATTGACACGGATTCCCCCTCCGGTTATACCGGAGGGGGAATTTTTGCGCAAAGAACTGCGGATGAGGTGCTGCGGCAGGGGGGCCTCCTTCGCAGCAAGTCATGGGACCGGGGACCATTTGGGTGAGAAGGAAGAAGCGCTGCGGGTGTGGACCGCAGCGCTTCTTCTGCGCACAGAGAGGAGACGTTCAGCCCACAGAGAAAAGTGTGAATTAATTGTTAATATCAAGTAAAAGCCATAAAATCGACGAATAAAATGTTCCAATTTCGGACATTTTTGTAAAACTGTATAAGACCGCAGGGTTGACTTTCCTGGGGCGGGGGACTACAATACCATACTGTTCAAGGAGTAATTTCAAAGGAAAGGGAGGATGAATCATGGAAAAGATTCTGGCAGTCGCCATATTCGTGGTGATGTTCGGCTTCATCATCTGGGACCGCTTCCCCCGTCAGTGGGTGACGCTGATCAGCGGGGCGCTGGTTCTGGCGCTGGTGTTCGGCCTGTGCATGCATGACGGCGGGGCCATCTGGGAGACGCTGAACCTGAGCTGCTTTGCGCAGAAGGGGTTCTGGATCGGGTCATCCGAGTCCAGCACCGGCATCAACTGGTCCACCATTGTGTTTATTGCCGGCATGATGGTGATGGTAGAGGGCATGGGCCATGCGGGGATCTTCCAATGGCTGTGTCTGAAGATCGCGAAGCTGGTGAACTATCGGACGGTGCCGCTGCTGCTCTGCTTCATGGTGATGTCAGCGCTGCTGGCTATGTTCATCGACAGCATTACGGTGATCCTGTTCCTGGCTGCCGTGACGGCGGAGCTGGCCAAGACCCTGTATTTCGACCCGGTGCCTATGATCCTGGCGGAAATCTTCTGCGCCAATCTGGGCGGATCGGCTACCATGTGCGGCGACCCCCCCAACATCATCATCGGCACGTCCCTGGGGCTGAGCTTCTTTGACTTCCTGGGCAACACCGGCGCTATCGCCGGGGTGTGCCTGGTGTTCACGGTGGTGTATTTCTTCCTGTGCTTCCGCAAGCCTCTGGCCGAAAGCGAAAAGAACCGCCCGGCCAATGTGGTGTACCCCGATGCGGCGTCGGCGGTGAAGAACCGGGCGGGCTTCTATGGCTGCGGCGCATCGTTCCTGGTGGTGGTGGTCCTGCTGATTACCCACGCCCAGACGGAGCTGACGGTGGCCACCATCGGCTGCATCGCCGCAGCGCTGATGAGTCTTGTGACGCTGCTGACCAGCGGAAGAAAGGCTGCCGCGGGGCTGTTTGCCCGGGTGGACTATAAGACGCTGCTGTTTTTCACGGGGCTGTTCGTGGTGGTGGCCGGGCTGGAGCGTACCGGCTGCCTGGGTGTGTTGGCGGACGGCATCGCCAGGCTCAGCGGCGGCAAGGCCGTTGTGATGGTGGCCATCATCCTGTGGGTGTCCGCTGTGGCCAGCGCCTTTGTGGACAATATCCCCTTTGCGGCTACCATGGTGCCGGTGATCCAGGCTATGGCCCAGACCCAAGGCGTTGACCTGCACGTTCTGGCGTGGGCCCTGTCTATGGGCACGGATCTGGGCGGCAGCGCAACGCCCATCGGAGCCTCCGCCAATGTGGTGGGGACGTCGGTGGCCGCCAAGAACGGACATCCTGTGACCTGGGGCAAGTATTGCCGGTACTGTGCGCCGGCTACCATCATGGTAATGGCGGTGTCTATGGTGTGCATCGTGGTGCGGTACATGTAAACAGGCAAAAAAAGAGGACCTGAAAAAGGTCCTCTTTTTTTGCCGTAATTGCTTATTTATCCTTGGAAAAGATTTTGAAAATGTCGTCGTAGGCGCGGTCGATGTTTTCCCGGGCGGTGCTGGCCTCCCGGTCCACGGCGTCATTGAGCTGCTGGGCCTGCTGAGACATCACCGGCTGCTGGGGCGCGGTCTGCGTCTGCTGTACGGGCTGGGCCGGTTGGGCGGGCTGCTCCGCCTGGGGCTTGTTCTCGGCGAAGCCGGTGGCGATGACGGTGACGCGGATCTCGTCCTCCAGGGACTCGTCAAAGGTGGCGCCGAAGATGGTGACGGCGTCGGGATGAACGGCGTCCTGGACCAGGCTGGCGGCCTGCTCCACTTCCTCCAGGCCGATGTCCATGGAGCCGGTGACGTTGATCAGGACGCCGTGGGCGCCGTTGATGGACGTTTCCAGCAGAGGGCTGGAAATAGCCATCTTGGCGGCCTCCTCGGCCTTGCCCTTGCCGGCAGCACGGCCCACGCCCATGTGGGCCAGGCCCGCGTCCTTCATCACCGTGGTGACGTCGGCAAAGTCCAGATTGATGAAGCCGGTGTCGCGGATCAGGTCGGAAATGGACTGCACCGCCTGGCGCAGCACATCATCGGCGATCTCAAAGGCATTGGCAAAGGTGATCTTCTGATCGGTGGCGTATTTCAGGCGCTCGTTGGGGATGATGACCAGAGAATCCACCCGGCTGCGCAGCTCCTCGACGCCCTTTTCCGCCTGCATCATCCGGCGGCGTCCCTCGAAGGAGAAGGGCTTGGTGACTACGCCTACCGTCAGTACGCCCAGCTCACGGGCGATCTCCGCCACCACAGGGGCAGCGCCGGTGCCGGTGCCGCCGCCCATACCGGCGGTGATGAACACCATATCGGTGCCCTCCAGGGCCTTGGTCAGCTGGTTGCGGCTCTCCTCGGCGGCCTTCTGGCCCACCTCGGGGTTGGAGCCGGCACCCTTGCCGTGGGTCAGCTTCTCGCCGATCTGAATTTTATAAGTAGCGTTGGACGCATTGAGCACCTGCTTGTCCGTGTTGACGGCCACGAAGTCCACGCCCTTGGTGCCGGTGCGCACCATGCGGTTGACCACATTGTTGCCGCCGCCGCCGACGCCGACGACCTTGATATTGACCACATTTTCGGGGCCGGTTTCCATTTCAAATGCCATGACGGTTCCTCCTGCCAGTATATATCGAAAGATGATCGTATGCAATATAACGTGCTTTTTCTATTGTATAACGGATTCAGTGACCCGTCAAGGGGCGGGGGATGATTTCCCGGAAAAAGTTGCGGTTTAGCCGGGAATGAACCGGGCCTTGCCGTCCTTGTCCCACTGAATGGTGCCCTGGTCGCTGCCGTCCAGACGGCCGATCACCGCCGCCAGGTAGTTCAGGCGGTAATCAAAGTCGTCGTCCTTTTTCAGGACCACGTCGAAGCGGTCCAGATAGCGCAGGGTGATGCGGCTGGGGTCCTCCAGGTCGATGGACTGGACGCTGCCGGCCATGTCCTTGCTCAGCAGCTGCTGCCACAGCTGCCGGAGCGTGTCCCATTTGTCGGCATTATCCGGCACGGCCAGCTGGTTCAGCTGGGGGGATGTCAGGGCCAGGCCCGTGACCAGGGGGTAGGACTCCCCCTGGCCGGGCTGGAGCTTGTCGATGAGCTTGCCGCTGCCGTTGAGAAGCCACACCGCGCCATCCTGCTCCAGGGCCAGAGGGTGGGCGCACTCGGTGATCTCAATATGCAGGGCGTTGGGCAGCTGGCGGCGGATGCGGACGGACTCCACATAGGGCAGCTGCTCGGTAATGGATGCGGCGGCCTGGTGCTTGTTCAGCAGGAACAGGTTCCCGCCCTGGCGGATGCCGCTGGCCTGAAGCACCTGCTGCTGGGAATAGCGGGAGGTGCCGGTGACAAAAATCTGCTCCGCCTTGAAAAACAGGGACAGGGCCGCCACAATGGCGCCGCAGATCAGAACAAACGTAAGAAGTCTATAGAGAAACGCAAGGCTGCCCTGCCGCTTCCGGCGGCGGCTGCGTCTGTGCTTGCGGGGTTGGGTCATTGGAAGCTCCTCCCTCTGTGATATCTGTGTGTATGTGGGCCCCCAGGCGGGCCAGGTCGCCGGGCAGGTCGCTGTAGCCCCGGCGGATGTGGTGGAGGTGCTCCACCGTGGTGACGCCGTGGGCCTGGAGCCCGGCAATCACCAGGGCGGCTCCGCCCCGAAGATCCATAGCCTGGACCCGGGCGGCGTGGAGCCGGTCAACGCCGCATACCACCGCCACCCGGCCCTCCAGCCGGATGTCGGCCCCCATGCGCACCAGCTCGGGCACATGGCGGTAACGGCTCTCGAAAATGTTTTCCACGAATACGGTGGTGCCGCTGCTGCGCAGCAGCGACGCCATCAGCACTGCCTGGGCATCGGTGGGGAAGCCCGGATACGGTGCGGTGCGAATGGGACTGACGGCCCGCAGATGCCCGTCGGAGGTCAGTCGGATGCCGTCGTCCCGGCAGATCAGACCGCAGCCGGCCTGGCGCAGCACACCGGTAACGGTGGACAGGTGGCGGTAGTCCACGTCCCGGAGGAAGATGTCTCCGCCGGAGGCGGCTGCCGCCGCCAGATATGTAGCCGCCGCGATGCGGTCCCCCAGAATGCGGTGGCAGCAGCCATGGAGCGGCTCCTCCGCGCCTTCGATGACCACGGTGGAGGTGCCTGCGCCGTGAACGCTGGCCCCCAGCTTTTGCAGAAAGGCCTGCAGGTCCACGATCTCCGGCTCCCGGGCAGCGTTGGAAACGGTGGTGACGCCCTTGGCACCGATGGCGGCCAGCATGGCGTTTTCCGTGGCCCCCACGCTGGGGATGCTCAGAACGATCTCGGCCCCGGCGAGGCCGGAGGCGGTGCAGTCCAGGCGGCCGCCCTCCTCCCGGATACAGGCACCCAGGGTCCGCAGGGCGGACAGGTGCAGGTCGATGGGCCGGGCCCCGATGGCGCAGCCGCCGGGGTACGACAGCTCCGCCTGACCGCAGCGGGCCAGAATGGCCCCCAGAAACACCACAGACGAGCGCATGCGGCGCATAAGCCGGTCCGGAATGTCCCAGCGGGTCAGCGTGGAAGAATCCACCTCCAGGTCCGGGCCGTTCCAGCGAACGGCGCAGCCCAGGTGCCGCAGGATGTCAATGGACGTGTCCACGTCCTCCAGATGGGGACAGCGCTGCAGAACGCAGATGTCCCCGCTGAGAATACACGCTGCCAGAATGGGCAGCACGCTGTTTTTTGCCCCCTGTACCGTCAGGTCGCCGGACAGGCGGCGTCCCCCTTCTATCATCAGGCTCATATGCCCCCGCCTTTCATAGCTTTTTCCCGCTATCCTATGCAGGGGGTGGGGCAGGGGGTTACTTGCGGATGCTCATGACGGTGTCATAGAGACGCTTTGTGGCGTCCCGGATGCCCAGCTCCGCCATGCCGCGGCTCATGCCCGCCTGGCGCTGGGGGTCACGGAGAATGTCCCGGGCCGTCCGGTAAAGCGCTTCGCCGGAGGCCTCCGATTCCAGCAGCACCACGGCTCCGCCGTGCCGCTCCAGAATGCGGGCGTTCTTCTCCTGGTGATTGTTGGTGACGTAAGGGGAGGGGACCAGGATGGCCGGAGTGGCCAGGGCCGTGATCTCGCTGATGGTGGAGGCGCCGGCCCGGCAGATCACCAGGTCTGCCGCCCGCATGACGGGAGCCATGTCGTAGATATACTCCCGGACGTCCAGCCCGGGGACATGGTCCAGGCCGTCTGCCCGCAGGCGGGCGGTCATGGCGGGGTAGCCGCTTTTGCCCACGCCGTGGATGTGGTGGAAGGGCATGCCGTCCGCCGCCTCCAGGCGGAAGAAATCCTCCATGTGGGCGTTCATATGGCTGGCGCCCAGGCTGCCCCAGAAGGACACCACCAGAGGCCGGTCATCGGTCAGGCCCAGCTTTTCCCGGGCCTGGGCACGGGTCAGGTCAAAGAAGTCGCCCCGCACCGGGGTGCCGGTGACGACGATCTTGCCGGGGTGGCGATAGTGCCGGCGGCACTCCTCGAAGCCCACCATGATGCGGTCGGCGGAGCCCTCCAGCATTTTGGTGGTGAGGCCCGGGACCATGTTGGACTCGTGGACCGCCGTGGGGATGCCCATGCCGGCGGCGCATTTTACCACCGGATAGCTGGCATAGCCGCCGGTGCCCACCACCAGATCGGGACGGAAATCACGGAGAATGGCCCGGGCACGGCTGCGGGACCTGGCCAACATGGCCAGGGAGTTCAGGTTGTGCCCCAGGCCGCCGTGGCCCAGGGAGCGCTGAAAGCCGCCCATGGGAATGCCCCGGAAGGGGTAGCCCGCCTTTTCCACCAGGTCGCGCTCCATACCGTCGGGGGTGCCCACAAACAGAAACCGGGCTTTGGGGTCCTGCTGCCGCATGTATCCGGCCAGAGCCAGGGCGGGGTTCACATGGCCTGCCGTTCCGCCGCAGGTAAAAATCACTTTCATTTTGCCGCGCCTCCTATCCGTTCTGCGGCGCAGGCATCTGCCGCGAAACGCTGAGTACGATGCCCATCTCCGCCAGCTGGCACAGCAGGGCCGTGCCGCCGTAGCTGAAGAAGGGGAGGGAAATACCGGTGGCGGGCACCAGGCCCGTGACCACCGCAATGTTCAGAAAGGTTTGCAGACTGGTGAGGGTCATGAAGCCTACCACCAGCAGAGCGCCGAACCGGTCCCGGGCGTGGAGGGCGATCCAGAAGCCCCGGAGGATCAGCAGGGCGAACACCAGCATGACGACGCAGGCACCCACCAGACCCAGCTCCTCGCAGATCACGGCGAAGATGCAGTCATTGTGCTCCTCGGGCAGGTAGAGGAATTTCTGCCGTCCCTTGCCCAGGCCCACGCCCAGCAGGCCGCCGGAGCCGATGGCGATGAGACACTGGGCGATCTGCCAGCCGTCGCCCCGGTACCAATCGGCGTTGAAGGGGTCCCGCCAGGTGTTGATGCGGTCCTCGCCATAGTGGAGGATGCCCTTTTTCACCAGGGTGACGTACAGGGTGCCCACCAGACCCACGCCGGCAATGCCGGTGGGGATCAGCCAGCCCTTGATGCCGCCCACGATCATCAGAACGATGCCCGTGCAGACAATGAGGATGGTGCCGGACAGATGAGGCTCCAGCATCATAAGGCCCGCGATAACGCCCAGGATCAGCAGATACGGCCAGATGCCCTGACGCCAGGTCTGCATTTTCTCGCGCTTTTTGGAGATGGTGGCGGAAAAGTAGATGACCACGGCGATCTTGGCGATCTCGGAGGGCTGGAACCGCAGAACGGTGCCCTTGATGCCCAGCCAGCGGGTGGCGCCGTTTTCCGTGATGGCAATGGGGTTATGGGGAATGATGACCAGCACCAGCAGCGCCAGAGACGCCCACAGCAGCAGACGGCCCACGCCCCGCAGACGCTGATAGTTCAGCTTGCTGAGAGCGAACATAACGGCAAGGCCCAGCAGGGCGAAAATGCCCTGGCGGATGAAGTAGTACGCGCCGTTGCCGCCGTTTTCGTAGTAGGCGGAGGGGAAGCTGGCGGACAGCACCATGACCATGCCCATAGCCGTCAGCAGCAGCGTCAGCAGCAGAAACGGCAGGTCCATAGGACCCCGGGCGGCTTCCCGGGACTGCTCCATGGCGTCCTGGCGCCGTTGGGCGCTCCAGGTCCCCACGGGACGTCGTTTGCTTGTGCGCAGGGCCATGGGCTCCCCTCCTTTCCGAAATGCTTTTGGTTATGCGCCGAAGCGATCCATAACGCCCAGATAAGCCAGAACGCAGAACAGGGCGCTGACGGCGGCAAATACCGCCACGATTTTGGTCTCCTTCCAGCCGCACATCTCGAAGTGGTGATGGAGGGGGGCCATCTTAAAGATCCGCTTGCCGTGGGTGAGCTTGAAATATGTCACCTGGATGATGTCGGACAGCGTCTCGCACAGATAGACAAAGCCTACCAGCAGCAGGATCAGGGGCATGTCATAGGCGAAGGACAGGGCTGCCACCGCACCGCCCAGGAACAGGGAGCCGGTATCGCCCATGAACACCTTGGCGGGATAGTGGTTATAGCACAGGAAGCCCAGCAGGCCGCCCACCAGAGCGCCGGCAAAAACGCCCAGCTGGCCGAAGCCCTGCCACATGCCGCCCAGCACCGCGAAGAATACGGCCACCGGCACCGTGACGCTGGAGGACAGACCGTCGATGCCGTCGGTAATGTTCACGGCGTTGACGGTGCCGATGATGACGAAGGCGGCGAAGATCATATACACCACCCACGGCAGCACCAGATGGGTGTTGAAGAAGGGGATATACAGGTTGGGGCTCAGCATGCCCTCGTACCGCATGAGACACAGGAAGGCAATGGCCGCCGCCAGCTGAAGCAGGAACTTCTGGGGGGCGGTGAGGCCGGTGTTGTGGTGATGCTTCACCTTCTGATAGTCGTCGATATAGCCGATGACGCCGAATACCAGGGCGAATACATAGACATACAGGTGGGTGAAGTTCCCCTCCAGCATGCCCCTCCAGCCCAGGATCAGAATGGCGATGCCGATGCCGATGATGAACATCAGGCCGCCCATGGTGGGAGTGCCCTGTTTGCCCTTGTGCCAGGTGGGGCCAACCTCCTTGATGCTCTGCCCGGCCTTCAGCCGGATCAGGGCGGGGATCAGCAGCTTACCGGCTGCCAGGGTGATCGCCAGGCTTACGACGCCTGCCAGAATAATTTCCATCATGTTCTCTCCTTCCCGTCCCGTGGGGACGTGGTCAGCTTCCGTTTATATATTCCGCAATGATCTGCCTTTCATCCAATGGCAGCAGCTTTCCGTCTGTTTCCTGGGTGGTCTCGTGGCCCTTGCCGCACAGGAGAACGGTATCGCCGCTGCGGGCCAGGGACAGAGCCCGGAAAATGGCTTCCCGGCGGTCCGGCACCACCTGATGGCTGCCGGTGATGCCCGGGAGGATATCCCGGATAATGGCCAGCGGGTCCTCCGTCCGGGGATTATCGGAGGTGAGGATCGTCAAGTCGGCGTATCGGGAGGCCGCCGCGCCCATCAGGGGGCGCTTGCCGGGGTCCCGGCCGCCGCCGCAGCCGAACACCGCAATGAGTCGTCCGGAGGTCAGGGACCGGGCGGTTTTCAGGGCGTTTTCCATGGCGTCCGGCGTGTGGGCAAAGTCGATGAACACGCGATAGCCGCGCCCCGGCACCGGTACCGGCTCCATCCGCCCCGGAACAGAGCGGGACTGTCCCAACGCCTTTGCCGCGTCCGCCAGGGAAATGCCCGACAGGCGGGCAATGGACAGGGCCGCCAAGGTGTTGTACACGGTGAAAAGTCCGGGGATGGACACGGATACGGGACAGGCGATTCCGCCCTCCCGGGCGGTGAACCGGACGCCGGCGGGGGAGAGGACCACGTCCTCGGCCCGCAGGTCGCCGCTGCGGATGCCATAGCCATACACGGGGCAGACGCAGCCCCGGAGAATGCGGGAGGCCCACGGGTCATCCCGGTTCACGGCGGCCTGCCCGCACTGGCGGAACAGTGCGGACTTTGCCTGCGCATAGCGGTCCATGGTGCCGTGAAAGTCCAGGTGGTCCCGGCTGAGATTGGTGAAAGCGGCTATAGTATACGCCAAGCCGCAGACGCGGTCAAGTGCCAATGCGTGGGAGGATACCTCCATCACCGCGTAGGTGCACCCAGAATCGGCCATTTGCCGCAGCAGACGCTGCACCTCCCAGGATTCGGGGGTGGTGCGGCGGGAGGGGAGGACCGTGTCCCCGATGCGGCAGCCGTTGGTGCCCATGAGACCGGTCCGTATGCCCAGGGTCTGGAGCATGCCTGCCGTCAGCCAGGCCACGGAGGTTTTTCCGTTGGTGCCGGTGACGCCGATGAGGTGCAGCTCCCGGTCCGGGTGGCGGAAGAAGTTTCCGGCCATCCGGGCCAGGGCCTGCCGGGTGTCGGGGACAATGACGTAGGGCAGGCCCTCCACCGGATGGGTGGATATGGCGCAGGCTGCGCCCCGCTGCCGGGCCAGAGCCGTATAGTCGTGGCCGTCGGCGGCGGCGCCGTGGATGGCCACAAACGCCTGACCGGGCTGTATCGTGTGGGAATCATAGCCTGCGCCGGTGACGTCCCGGGGCAGGTCCGGCGATGCGTCCCGGATGGGAACGCCTGCCAGCAGGTCCCGCAGATCCACAGAGGGGACTCCTTTCCCTTAGTCTGACATATTGGTATCGCCCAGCTGGACGGTGATCACCGTGCCGGCAGGCACCTGCTGTCCGGCCTCCAGGCTCTGGCTCAGCACCCGGATATTGCCGGAGGTGGTCTGCGTGGCGCCGCTGAACCGCACCAGGAGCCCGGCGTTGGTGGCGGCCACGTTGGCCTCCGCCGCCGTTTTGCCCACCAGCTGGGGAACGGTGTACATGGTGTTGGGCTTTTCGGCCCCGGCATAGAGAATGATCGTGGCCTTGCCGGGGATCACCGCGCCGCCGGCAGGAGTCTGGTCCGTGACGGTGCCGCCGGAGCCTACCACCTTGCAGGTGAAGCCCCGGGCCTCCATACGGCTCCTGGCATCCTCCACGGTGCTGCCGATGACATAGGGAACGGTGGTATCCGCGCCCAGCAGCTCCTCGGCGCTGTAGGTGGGCTCGATGCCCAGATAGGGCAGGATATCCGCCATGATCTTGCTGTTGACAGGGGCCACCATGCTGCCGCCGGACACGGAGGTGCCGGCGCTGCGGCTGGGAGTATCCATGGTCACCAGGATGATGACCTGGGGATCGTCCGCCGGGGCAAAGCTGACAAAGGAGACCACCAGGTCGCCGGTCTGGCCCTTGTCGGCGGTGCCGGTTTTGCCGCCTACGCGGTAGCCCTTCACCTGGCCGTTGCGGCCGGTGCCGTCGGATACGACATATTCCAGACATTCCCGGACATGGGCACTGGTCTCCTCGCTGATGACCTGGCGCACGGGCGTGTTGTCATGCTGGTAGGTGACGTTGCCGTCACTGTCCACGATCTGCTCCACCAGATAGGGGGCGTGCAGATAGCCGCCGTTGACGCAGGCCGCCTGGGCCGCAATCAGGGCCATGGGGGTGACGTTGAAGTTCTGGCCGAAGGCGTAGCAGGCCAGGTCCAGCTGGGTGAAGCTCTCGGGACTGGCGAACACGCCGCTGGCCTCGCCGTCCAGATCCACGCCGGAGCCCTGCATGAGGCCGAAGTCGTTCATATATTCATAGAACTTCTCGTTGCCCAGCTGCAGACCGAAGGTGATAAAAGCGGGGTTGCAGGAATGGGCCGCGGCCTCCTTCAGGGTCTGGGTGCCGTGGGTGCCGGTGCAGTGGATGGTGGCGTCGGACACATGGATGCCGCCGGTGCAGGTATAGGTGGTGTTCATATTGATGAGCCCCTCCTCCATGGCGGCGGACATGGTGAGGATCTTGAAGGTAGAGCCGGGCTCGTAGGTGTCGTTGAGGGTCTTGTTGCGCCACTGCTTCAGCAGCTGATCGGAGGTGTCGGTGAGATTCTTTTTGAACAGGTCGTTCTGGACGGTAAAGGCGTTATTGAGGTCATAGGTGGGGTAGGACACCATCCCCAGAACGCCGCCGGTCTTGACGTCCATGACGATGCCGGTGGCGCCGTTCTCCGCGCCGTATTTATCGGCCATTTCACCTACATATTTTTCCAGGTAATACTGGACGTTGGCGTCCAGGGTCAGGACCAGGTCCTGACCGCTCTGGGCGGCGAAATACTGCTCGTATTCATAGGGAAGGGGATTGCCCCGTTCGTCCTTGGCGGTGACCACCAGGCCGGTCTGGCCCTGGAGATATTTGTCATAGCGGGACTCCAGGCCGTACAGGCCGGTGTTGTCGGTGCCCACAAAGCCCAGAACATGAGAGGCCAGGGAACCGTAGGGGTACACCCGCTTGGATGTTGCAGTCAGGTCCAGCCCCTCAACGTTCAAATCATTGATGAGCTGACGGATCTGGTTTGCCGTATCCTCATCCACTTTTTTGGCCAGAAGTTCATACTGCGAGTCGGTGTTGTTCATGCGCTCCCTGACGTCGTCCTGGGATATGCCCAGGATATCAGCCAGGCTGGCGGCCAGGGAGTCATAGTCCCAAAGAACCGTTGTGTCCTCGGACTGAGGCGTCTCGCCCTTTTTCAACTGGGCGTTTTCCAGGCGGATCTTCTCCAGCCGCTCTGCCTCATCATCCAGCTGCTTTTTCATGTGGTAGGGGGACATCACAACGTCCTCCGTGGACACGGATACCGCCAGCTGGCTGCCGTTGCGGTCGTAGATGGTGCCCCGGAAGGCGGAGACCACCGTCTGGCGGGTTTGCTGGTCCAGAGCCTTGGTCTGGAGCTCCTTATGCCGGGTGATCTGAAGGTGGTACAGCTGGAAAAACAGGATCACGAACACCAGGATGCCCATGACCAGCATCAGCCAGAAGGTGCGGCTGCGGACGGTGCGGGTGGCCTGCCGGGCGTAGAACTCCGGCGGGCGGCCAGGGGCCTGGGGCTTGCCGGGGGCGGCCTGGGGCCGCTGGGACTGGGATCGGGGGGTTCTCTTTCTGCGACTGAACATGGGTGTCTCCTTCCGCCGGAATGCCAAGGCAAGGAGCAAGAAGTTTCCTTCTCACTCCTTGCGCGTTTTCACTATATGGCGGCGCTTAGCGGAAATATTCCACCACCGCGCCGATGCCGTCCTTGAGCCAGGTCCATGCCTGGGCCAGGGGTCCGGTGCTTTCGGGACGACAGATCTCGGCCATATCCGCACCGCCCAGCTCGATATACTCGATCTGGTCGCTGGTAGGCTTGGTCATGCCGGCCGCCTGGGCGGCGGCCTTTACGGCGGCCTGGTCGAAGGCCTTTTCATATGCCACGCCCAGGGCCACGCGCTCCTCCTGGACCTGCTGGAGCTGGGACTGCTTGGCGGTAAGGTCGTGGCTGGCCTGGGTCAGCTTCACATAGCCCATCATCAGCACCACTACCATCAGGGCCAGAACGGCCACGCCGCCCACCAGAATGGGGGAGGCGTGCTCCCGGGGGCGGGCCGCCGGACGGCGGCGAGACTCCCGCTGGGGGCGGATATCCCGCTCCGGGCGGCGCAGGGGCTCCTGGGGCTGGCGGACGGCGTTGCCGTCAAGCTGCTCCCAGTTCAGGGTATTCAGGTCATAAGCCAGGCTGCCGAACACCGGCTCGTTATTCATCCTGTTCTTGTTCTCCGCCATGGTAGGGCAGCTCCTTTCATATGTTGAAATCGTTTCCGAAAACGGGGGAAAAATTTACAGCTTTTCCGCCACGCGCAGCTTGGCGCTGCGGGCACGGGGGTTATAAGTCAGCTCTGCGGGGCCGCAGACGATGGGCTTGCGGTTCACCAGACGCACCGTGGGCTTCTTGCCGCAGACGCAGACCGGGAAATTCGGGGGGCAGGTGCAGCCGGTGGCCAGCTCCTGGAGGGTTTTCTTGACAATGCGGTCTTCCAGAGAGTGGAAGGTAATGACGGCCAGGCGGCCGCCGGGGGCCAGACGCTGGGCTGCAGCCCGGAGCATGGCGGTGAGCTCGTCCAGCTCGCCGTTGACGGCGATGCGCAGGGCCTGGAAGCTCCGCTTGGCCGGATGCTGCTTTTCCCGCAGAGCCTGGGGCGGCATGGCACTTTTGATGAGCTCCACCAGCTGGCCGGTGGTCTCGATGGGAGCTTCCTCCCGGGCGGTGACGATGCGTCTGGCAATGGCCGGGGCATAGCGCTCCTCACCGTATTCATAAAGGATGCGGCGCAGCTCCTCATAGGGCCATTCGTTGACCACGGTGCGGGCCGTCAGGCCGGCGGTGCGGTCCATGCGCATGTCCAGGGGAGCGTGGGGGGTGTAGGGGACCCGTAGCGCTGGCCGGGGGGGCGTCGTGCATGTAGGAGAAGCCCCGCTGGGCGTCGTCCAGCTGGGGAGAGGACACGCCCAGGTCGAAGAGCATGCCATCCACCGCCGGGACGTTCAGATCGTCCAGCACCTGGGCCACGCAGCTGAAGTTGCTGTGAACCAGGGTGACGCGGTCTATATACGGGGCCAGGCGGCGGCGGGCAGCCTCCAGGGCGGTCTCGTCCCGGTCCAGGCCGATGAGACGGCCTCCGGCCGTCAGGCGGCGGACAATCTCCCAGGAGTGACCTGCCCGGCCCAGGGTGCCGTCCAGGTAGATGCCGTCCGGCCGGATATTCAGCCCCTCCATACACTCATCCAGCAGCACCGGGCGGTGGCCGAAGGCCACGTCAGCGGCTTCGTTTCGGTCAAATGTCATGGCTCACATCCCCATTTCCTGCATTGCTTTCTCCAGCTGGCCGGATCGGAGGGCTTCGTCCTCCATTTTCTGCCACAGCTGGGCGTTCCAGATCTCGGCCCGGTCAAAGACGCCGATGATGACCACCTCTTTTTCCAGGTTGGCGTACTGGCGCAGCTTGGCGGGCAGGAGAATGCGGCCCTGGGCGTCGGGCACGCAGTCGGTCATGTAGGCGTACATCATGCGCAGACCCTTGATCCTGGTAAAGCTCGTGCCCTTGAGGCTGGCGTTGAAGTCGGCCCAGCCCTGGTCGGAGAAAACGGACAGGCAGTGGTCCTGGCCCACGGTGACGTGGAGGGTGCCGCCCAGCTCGTCCCGGAGCTTGGTGGGGATGAACAGCCGGCCCTTGGCATCAATATTGTGCGCATATTGGCCGTTCATGTCCGCATCCCCTCCCTTCGGCACCACTTTGTGGGAAAATCGTGGGACAGAGCCACACTTGTATGGGTTTTGGCACCACTTAGTCCCACATCGAAATCAAAAAAAAGACACCGCCAGATATGTATTTTTATTATATAGCAGGGTATAGGATTTTGCAAGAGGTTTTTTTGACCATATTCTCCGGGAAATTTGTCCAATTTCAGGTGTTTCCAGGAAATTCCTGCACTTTTTGAAACGTTTGTTCCATAACGGCGCAAAAAAATCGCATACCGGCGTGAAAACAGCGGCCGGTATGCGGATATGCGGTAAAAGAAGAATGCGTGCCAGCAAAATGCACAGAAAACGCCGGAAAATTTCGTCAGTCCTCCGAAGCCTGCTTGGTGGGATCGGACTTGAGCTTTTCCTGGCAGACCTGCATCTGCTCGGCGGAGGCGCTGCGGAAGCGGACGCGGGACTCCCGGACCTCGTCCAGGGCGGCCTGGATGGCCTCCTCCGTGCGGCGCAGAGCGTCCTCGGTGTAGGTGTTGGCCACCTGATACAGCTGGCGGCTGCGGTCCTCCGCCTGGTGGATGATCTCGCTGCTGCGGCGCTGGGCCCGCTGAATGGTCTCGCTTTCGGAGACGATGGTCTTGGCGTCCTCCTGGGCCTTTTCCAGCATGCGGCGGGACTCCTCCTGGGCCTGGTCCCGCAGGCGCTTGGCCTCGTCCTGGGCCTGGTCCAGCATACGCTTGACCTCGCGATTGGCCTTGTCCACATACTGCTCCTTGGACTTCATCAGATCCTGAGCCTTGCTGAGCTCTGCGGGGAGCTTGGTGCGGACCTCGTCCAGCAGGTCCAGGGCTTCCTCCCGGTTGATAATGCATTTTTCGGAGCTGAAGGTAGCTCCCCGGGCCTCGTCGATCATGCCGTACAGCATGTCAAGGAGCTTCTGTACGTTTTTATCTTCCATTTATGACCGTCCTTTCCACTGCGCGGCCACCGGGGCCGGCACATATTGTTCCATGGGCTGTCCGTAGCGGAGCATTTCCCGGACCATGGTGCTGCTGAAATGCTGGTAGGCGGGACTGGCCGGCAGGAATACGGTTTCCAGTCCCGGCAGGATGCCCCGGTTGATGCTGGCCATCTGGTACTCCTGGTCGAAATCCGTGGCGTTGCGCAGACCCTTTACCAGAACGCAGGCACCCTTGTCCCGGGCGTACTGCGCCAGCAGGCCGGTGTAATGCTCCGCCGCCACATTGGGCAGGTCCGCCACGGAGCGGCGGATCATCTCCACCCGTTCGTCGGCGGAGAACATAGGCTTTTTGTCGCAGTTGACCAGCACGCAGACGTACACCTGGTCAAAGCACTGGGCGGCCCGGCGGATAATATCCATATGCCCCAGCGTGATGGGGTCGAAGCTGCCGGGATAGATCGCAATTTTCATGGGGGTCATTCCTCGCTTCCCTGACGGTGGTAGACTGTCAGCTTGATCTTACCGTAGCGATACTCCCGGTAAAGGCGGTAGGGGGCCTCCAGGGCGGGCAAAACGGCGTCTGCCGGACTTTCCGCCATTATTATACCATGTTCGCGACAAATGTCAAACCCTGCAATATCCGAAAGAGCCTGCTCCAGCAGACCGGAGGCGTAGGGCGGGTCCAGGAAGATCAGGTCGAACTTTTCGCCGCTGCGCAGATAGGCCAGGGAGTCGCCGCTTCTGACCCGGGCCCGGTCCAAAAGACCGCACAGCTCCAGGTTATCCCGGACCAGCTTCACGGCGTCGGCGCGCTTGTCCACGAACACGGCCTCCGCCGCGCCGCGGCTCAGAGCCTCGATGCCCAGCTGACCGGTGCCGGCGAACAGGTCCAGCACCCGGCGGCCCTCGATGTCGAATTGCAGGATGGAGAACATGCTCTCCTTGACCTTGTCTGTGGTGGGGCGGGTGTCCATGCCCTGGAGCTCCTTGAGACGGCGGCCCCGGGCGGTTCCGGTGATGACTCTCATAGCGTTATCCCTTCGGATCGAAGCACTCGAAGATCACCAGGTTTCCCTGGGCCTCGGCGGCTTCCATCTCCTCTTTCGTTCGGATGGTCCAGTTTACCTCCTGGACATGGTAGAATTTCCGGCACCAGCGCAGACACAGGTTGTCCCGGTCGGAGAACCGGTAGGCGATGAAGTCGGGCCTCACGGCCACGTTGGAAAACAGATTCCCCAGAAGCCACATGGTGGCCTTGCCGTGACCGGCGGTCTCATCATGGCGCAGGAACTGCTCAGACAGCTGGCCACGGACGATCTCGGGGCGGTTCTTTTTCAGCCAGATCAGGCAGCGGGGGTCGAAGGATTCGATGCAGTAATGAACCCGGTACCGGTCCAGCATGCGGCAGGTGGCCTCCGCCAGGGCGGCGTGGTTGCCCCGCTCGGCCTTCAGCTCGATGATCAGGGGCGTGCGGTCCTGGAACAGCTCCAGCACCTCCTCCAGCAGGGGGATCTGCTCATCGGTGCCCTCCAGGCGGTACTGCTTCAGCTCCTCCGCCGTCAGGTCCTCCACCAGCACGTCGGCGCCGGCGGTGCGCTTGAGGCTGGCATCGTGGATGACAGCCAGGCGGCCGTCCTTCATCAGGTGAACATCCAGCTCTGCGCCGCAGCCGTTTTCAATGGCCCGGCGGAAGGCGGCCATGGAGTTTTCGGGAATGCGGGGCTTGTCGTGATAGCCCCGGTGGGCATAGCGGAACAGCCGCAGCAGGCCCCAGGCGCTGTGGCCCCGGCGGCATTGCAGAAGCAGGGTGAAAAGCTCTCCCAGGATCAAAAGAACCAGCAATACGATCAAAACGGGCATTTTGCGTCAATCCTCCATCTCGTCCAGAGCTTCCAGACCGATCTTGGCCTGGGGCTTGCTGTCGCCATGGCGGACGAACAGCATGGTGACGAAGGCCAGAGTCGTGAATACGGCGGCGTAGGGGAACAGCACATGCATGCCGAAGCGGTCCATCAGCAGACCGGACAGCATAGGCGTGGCCACCTGGGCGGCCATGGAGGCGGTGTAGTAAAAGCCGGTATATTTGCCCACGTCGCCGCCGGAGCACATTTCCACCACCATGGGGAAGGAGTTGACGTTGATGGTGGCCCAGGCGATACCGGCCAGGGCGAACATGGCGTTCATCAGCATGGTGGGGCTTTCGGCGTTGAGGAAGGCGGCCACGGTGAAGGCGGTGGTCAGCATGACCACGCCGGCCAGGATGGTCTTTTTCCGGCCTGCCTTGGAGGCAATGAAGCCCACAGGCAGATAGGAGACAATGGCCGCCGCCTGAGCGATGATCAGCGTCAGGTTATAGTCCTTGTGCAGAATATTGCTGGCGTACACGGAATACTTGGAGGTGACGGCGTTGTAGCCGAAGAACCACAGAACGATGGACAGGAGAAGGAAAATCAGGGACTTTACCTCGTCCACGGACAGCTTGCGGCCGCCTGCGGCCTCCTCCTGCTCCTGAGTCTCCTCCTCAATGCCCAGGGCCACGGCCTGCTGCTGCATTTCGTAGGCCCACTCCTTTTCCCGGACGGTGAGCATGAAAATCACCAGCGCCGCCAGCATGATGGCCGCAATGACGGCGAAATAGCCGGTGTAGCTCATCAGGGAGTTGCGGACGGCGGAGGTGGCGAACACCATGCCCAGAGCCAGCACCAGAATGCCGCCGGCAGAGCCCATGAGGTTGATGACGGCGTTGGCCTTGGAGCGCAGAGGCTTCAGGGTCACATCGGGCATCAGGGCCACCGCCGGGGACCGGAACACGGCCATGGAAACCAGGACGATCAGCAGCAGAACGATGAAGAATACCAGGGTGGCGGGACTTTTGGCGGTGGCGTCCCAGGCGCAGGCCTGGCGGGCGGGGACCACATAGTTGGTATAATCGGGGTTGGTGACGGTCTTGCCGTCCTGCTCCACCTGGCTGCGGATCCGGATGAATTCCTCCTGGGTGAACTTCTGGCTCAGGACGAACTTGTCGCCGCTGGGGGTCAGCAGCGTCTCGTTGGCCTGGCGGTCGTAGATCTGCTCCAGGGCGGCGGGGTCGTCAATGGCGGAGACATCGGACAGGTGCCGCAGCTGGGCGTTGTCCACAAAGGACAGGGCGATGAGCATCACGGCGGCGATGAGGGTACCCACCACGATGAAGGGGGTGCGGCGGCCCCGCTTGCCCCGGTGCTTGTCGGAAATGGCGCCGAACAGGGGCAGCATGAACAGGGCCAGCACGTTGTCCAGGGCCATGATGACGCCGGACCATGCCTGGCTCATGCCGAATTTGTTGGTGAGGATCAGGGGGATGGTGTTGTCATAGGCCTGCCAGAACGAGCAGATCAGGAAGAAGGCAAAGCCCACGAAAATAGTCCGCTTGTAGTTGAGTTTCATACAGTCTCCTCCAGTTTCCGGTACAGGGTACCGATGTCGGGATACACCCAGGTGGGGTGGATCTGATAGGTGTCGATGTCCGCCATGGTGCCCTCGCCGGACAGGACGAACACGGTGTCGATGCCGGCGTTGACGCCGCAGGCAACGTCGGTGTACAGCCGGTCCCCCAGCAGCACCGTCTGCTCCGGGGAGAAGCCCGTGCGCTCCATAGCCAGCAGGGCCATCTGGGGCCTGGGCTTGCCGATGACCGTAGGCTCCCGGCCGGTGGCGGTGGTGAGCATCCGGCAGACGCTGCCGCAGTCGGGCACGGAGCCGTACCAGGTGGGGCAGACCCAGTCGGGGTTGGTGGCCACGAAGGGAACGCCCCGGTTCAGCAGAATGCAGGCGTCCTCCAGCTTCTGGAACGTGAGCTCCGTGTCGAAGCCGCACAGAAGCACCTCCGCCTGCTCCCGGTCCCGGGTCACGGGGATGCCGGCTCCGTCCAGCTGGGCCAGGAAGGAATCCGTGCCGAACACATAGCAGGTCTTTCCCGGCAGGGTCTCCCGCAGATAGCGGACGGTGGCATCCACGGAGGTGAGATAGTCGTCCCGGGTAGTCTCGATGCCCATGCGGCGGAGCTTTTCCATGTAGCCCTCCACGCCCCGGGAGGAATTGTTGGTCAGGAACAGATACCGGCCCCCCATGGCGCGCACATGGCGCAGGAACTCCGGTACGCCGTCGAACAGGCGGTCACCGATGTAGATGGTGCCGTCCATGTCCAGCAGAAACAGCCGCTTATCCCGCAGCTTAGTCACGGAATCGTCTCCTTTGCACAAAAATACAGCATAAGGATACCACAAAGCTGCCATGCTTTCAAGCACGGCGGGGCGTCTCAGGGAAAATTGTTTGGGAAAAGGGACGAAAAACGCAAAAAAAGGCCGCCGCAGAGGGCGGCGGCCTTGAGCTTGTCAAAAAAGGCAATGCTTTTTGGGGACGACAGGCAGAAGAGAGACTGCCTTCCATAGTAATTACTTTTTCAGGCGTTTGTCGCATTTCACGGCAAGGCGGGTGCCAACGGTCTGGAACAGCTGCACCAGCAGGATCAGCAGGATCACCGCAGCGAACATCACCAGGTATTTGTACCGGTAATAGCCGTAGTCAATGGCAACCTTGCCCAGGCCGCCGCCGCCGATGATGCCGCTCATGGCGGAGTAGCCCAGAATGGTGGTCAGGGCAATGGTGGCATTCTGGATCAGGGAGGGGACGCTCTCGGGGATCATCACCTTGCAGACGATCTGCATGGGCGTGGCGCCCATGCTCTGGGCCGCCTCAATAATATTGGGGTCTACCTCCCGCAGGCTGCTCTCCACCAGCCGGGCCACAAAGGGGAACGCCGCCACCACCAGGGGAACGATGGTGGCTGTGGTGCCCACGGCGGTGCCGATGATGAGCCGGGACAGAGGGAACACCATAATCATCAGGATCAGAAACGGGATGGAACGCAGCAGGTTGATAACCACGTTCAGCGCCGACAGCACCGGCTTCGGCAGGGGCAGGACGCCGTCCTTTTCTCCCGCCACCAGCAGCACGCCCAGCGGCAGGCCCAGCACCACGGCCAGGGCGGTGGACAGCACCGTTACATAAAACGTCTCCCAAAGCGCCATGGGGAACTGGGTCACAAAGGCCGTTTTCAGCTCCGCCAGGGACTCCGGCGTAAATAAATCAGTGTACATCCACGCTTACCTCCTCTGCCTGCAAATTGGGGATGCTGCGGAAAAACCCCATGGCCCGGTCCAGCTGTCCCCTGGGCACGCCCAGCAGCATGCTGCCGTAGATCTCCTCCGACAGCTTCTGGGTGCTGGCGGAAATGACGTTGGCGTATATGCTCTCCTCCGCTGCCAGACGGGCCACCATGGGGATGGCCGTGGTCTGGGCGCTGCGGAAGATCAGGCGGATACGCCGCTCCTGGCTGGGGTCGGACACGGCGGCATCGGCACCGCCGGGGAACACCAGGTGCCGGGCGGCCTGGGACCTGGGAGCGGAGAACACCGTGGATACCATGCCGTCCTCCACCACCTCGCCGTCGTCCAGAATGGCAACATGGGTACAGATTTCCTTTACCACACTCATCTGGTGGGTGATGACCACCACGGTGATGCCCAGCTGGCGGTTGATGTCCCGGATCAGCTCCAGAATCTGCCGGGTGGTCTTGGGGTCCAGGGCACTGGTGGCCTCATCGCACAGCAGCACCTTGGGAGTGGTGGCCAGGGCCCGGGCAATGGCAATGCGCTGCTGCTGGCCGCCGGACAGCTGGGCGGGGTACGCCTGGGCCTTGTCCGGCAGACCCACCAGCTCCAGCAGCTCCCGGGCCCTGGATTGGGCCTCCTTCCGGCTGGCCCCGGCCAGCTCCATGGGGAAGCAGATGTTTTGCAGGCAGGTGCGCTGCATCAGCAGGTTGAACCGCTGGAAGATCATGGTGATCTCCCGCCGGGCGGCCCGGAGCTGGGCCGGCGTCATGGCGTCCAGCTGCTGTCCGTTGACGATGACCTTGCCGCTGGTGGGCCGCTCCAGCATATTGATGCAGCGGACCAGCGTGCTCTTACCCGCGCCGCTCATGCCGATGATGCCATAGATATCGCCGCTGGCGATGGTCAGGGATACGTCCTTCAGAGCGTCCACCCGCCCACCGGCGGTCTCAAAGGTCTTGCTGACATGCTGTAATTCGATCAAGGCTGCTGCCTCCCCCTTCTAATCGGATGCTTGTGTGTTTACTTGGAAGCCTTCAGAGCGTCCAGACTGGTCTGACGGCCGCCGTACAGGCCCATGGGCTCCACATGGATGGCGCTGACGGACACAATGTGGGTGTTGTTCTCGGCGTTGAAGTCCTCCAGATAGGGCAGATGCTGGAAGTAGTTGGCGTCCACGGTGCCGTCGTCCACCACGGTGTTGGGCACCACATAGTCGTTATAAACCTGAACGTCCAGGGTAATGCCCTTAGCGGCCAGGATCTCCTTGACAACCTCCAGGATCTCGGCGTGGGGCGTGGGGGAGGCGGCCACGGTGATGGTCTGGCCCTTCAGAGCCTCATAGTCCACGGAATCGTCATAGCCGGTGCCGGGGTGGTCCACGGTGCTGACCACGGAGCCGCTGTACTTACTCTCGATGAAGCTGGCCACCTGCTGGCTCTCCAGCGCGGCCTTCAGGGCCAGGATCTTGGGGGAATTCTCGTTACCCTCCTTCACAGCCAGGATGTTGGCATAGGCGGAGGAGGAGCCCTCGATGGCCAGGGAGTCCTTCACGGGGTTCAGCCCGGCGTTGATGGCGTAGTTGGAGTTGATGACGGCATAGTCGGCGTCCTTCAGCATATCGGGCAGACGGGCGGCCTCGGCCTCTACGATCTCCACGCTGTAGGGATTCTCCACGATGTCGTTCTTGGTGGCGGTGATGCCGGCGCCGTCGCGCAGCTTGATGATGCCGTTTTCCTGCAGCAGCAGCAGGGCGCGGGCCTCGTTGGTGGTGTCGTTGGGAACGGCGATCTTCAGGGAGGTGCTCTTGGAGCCGCAGCCCGTCAGGACCAGGGACAGGGACAGGACCAGCGCCAGGATCAGCGCGGTGAGCCGAACAGAATTCTTTTTCATGATGGTTATCTCCTTTTTATGTCAAAGTTGGTTGATTGATTCTCTTGTATGGAACATCCGATGGCCCGGGGGCACATTCGATCGTCCAGCAGGGTAATGAGGCCCGGCATCAGGCACATGGTTTTTCAGCTCCTTTCATGCAGCAAAAAAACAGCGGAAGGTCATTGACCTTCCGCTGCCGCAAACGATTCATTCAGGCAAGCGCTGAAAGGGAATGACCATTTTTTCCACAGCAAAGCATGCACATGCCGCACATGTGCATCATGGTCATCATCATGCTGTTGCCGCAGAGCTGCTTCGTCATGGCGTGTTCCCTTTCCCGCCGCACAGGCGGCGTTTCTTATCGATGGGTGCATGTTAGCACCATCCGCGGCATTTGTCAACCGCTATTTTTCATATTTTTTCATCACGACGCAAAATTTTTTTCGTGGCGGCAGGAGAGTAAACATGCAAAAGAGGAGTGTTTTTCTGGATTTTCTACCGCTGACAAGGAGTTTTCCCTGTCAGATGTTCACACTTTTTTTACAGATTCTTTCTTGCTGAAAATGGGAAGCTATGGTATTATATTTGTTAATGGTAGAGTTTGCGTATCTGCCCGCCAGGCCGGACAGGTACGCTATCGTTTTGATTGCCGGAATTTTGAAGGAGGAATTGTTTGTTGTCACGCAAGAAACCTGATCTGTTGACCCAGCAGGCCCGCCTGCGCCGGAAGCACCGGGAGAAGGGGCAGGTTCTGGCGATTTTCCGCAAGCCCATGCGGGAGTCGCTGACCTCGGTGCTGCCCATCACGGCCATCGTGCTGCTGCTGTGCTTCACCGTGACCCCGGTATCCAACAACGCGATGATGGCGTTTCTGATCGGCAGTCTGCTGCTGATCGTGGGCATGGGCCTGTTTTCTCTGGGGTCGGAGATGTCCATGATCCCCCTGGGCGAAGCCGTCGGTAAGGAGATCACCCGCTCCAAGAAGGTGTGGGTCATCGTGGGCATCAGCTTTCTCATCGGCGTCATCATCACCGTGGCGGAGCCGGATCTGCAGGTCCTGGCCGGCCAGGTGCCCGCTATTGAGAACAATGTCATCATCTGGTCCGTTGCCCTGGGCGTGGGCGTTTTCCTGGTCATCGCCCTGCTGCGTATCCTGCTGGGTATCCCGCTGTCGTACCTGCTCATCGGGTTTTATGCAGTGGTGTTCACCCTGGCCATGTTCGTGTCCCCGGATTTCTGGGCCATCGCCTTTGACTCCGGCGGCGTTACCACCGGCCCCATGACCGTGCCGTTTATCATGGCTCTGGGCGTGGGCGTCAGTGCCGTCCGAAACGATAAGCATGCCGGAGGCGACAGCTTCGGCCTGGTGGCGCTGTGCTCCATCGGCCCCATTCTGACGGTGCTGCTGCTGGGCCTTCTGTATAAGCCCGACGGCAGCAGCTATACGCCGGTGACGGTGCCCGACGCCCAGGACACAGTGGAGATGTTCCGGTCCTATACCCATGCGCTGCCGGAATATTTCAAGGAAATTCTCCTGTCCCTGGCGCCTATTGCGGGCTTCTTCCTGATCTTCCAGCTGCTGACCCGCCGCCTGAACCGGCGGCAGATCATGAGCATGGCGGTGGGCTTCCTGTATACTTATCTGGGCCTGGTGCTGTTCCTGACCGGCGTCAATGTGGGCTTTATGGCCGTGGGCAATTTCCTGGGCAGCAGCATCGCGTCCCTGGACTGCAACTGGGTGCTGATTCCCATCGCTATGGTCATCGGCTATTTCATCGTGGCGGCGGAGCCCGCCGTTCACATCCTCAACCGGCAGGTGGAGGAGATCACCGCCGGCTCCATCCCCGCCGGCGCCATGAACCTGGCCCTGTCGCTGGGCGTGGCGGTGTCGCTGGGCCTGGCCATGATCCGGGTGCTGACGGGTATCTCCATCATGTGGTTCCTGCTGCCGGGTTATGCCCTGAGCCTGGCTCTGTCCTTCGTGGTGCCGAAAATATTCACCTCCATCGCCTTCGACTCCGGCGGCGTGGCCTCCGGTCCCATGACGGCCACGTTCCTGCTGCCCTTTGCCATGGGCGCCTGCGACGCCGTGGGCGGCAACGTGGTCACGGACGCCTTCGGCGTGGTGGCCATGGTGGCTATGACGCCCCTGGTAACCATCCAGCTGCTGGGCGTGAGCTATAAGCGGCGCATCAAGCACGTGGCTCCCGCAGCTGTGGCCCAGGTGGAAGAGATCATCGAGCTGGCATAGGAGGAAACGGAATGAAACGACTGTATTTGATGATCACCATCACCAACCGGGTGGTGGGCTCCGGACGATTTGTGGATTTTTACCGGGCCTTCGGCGCGCCGGTGGTGTTCACGGCCCTGGGCCGGGGCACCGCCAGCGACGATGTGCTGAGCTATCTGGGCCTGGAGGCCACGGAGAAGGCGGTGCTGTTCTCCGTGGTGACCCCGGCCTGCAAGGATACCCTGGTGAAGGAGCTGGTTTCCACCATGCACCTTTCCGCTCCCGGAAGCGGCATCGCCGTGTGCCTGCCCCTGAGCAGCATCGGCGGCAGAACCGCCATGAATTATCTGACCTCCGGCGACCCCTCCAAGGTCCCGGAAATCGACGTAGAGGAGGACGAGACCATGAAGGACGCTGCCTATCAGCTGATCGTTGCCATTGCCAACCAGGGCTATACCGATAAGGTCATGGAGGCGGCCCGGTCCGCCGGAGCCCGTGGCGGCACCATTGTCCATACCCGCAGCACCGGAGCCGAGGACGCCGGGAAGTTTTTCGGCATGTCCATTGCCGAGGAGCGGGAGATGATCTTTATCGTGGCCCCCACCGGCGAGAAAAACGCCATTATGCAGGCCATCATGGCCCAGGCGGGTCCCAGCACCAAGGCCCAGGCAATTACCCTGAGCCTGGCCCTGGAGGACGTGGTGGGCCTGTTCACCACCAACCCGGACCAATAAAACACCCCCGGACGGCAAAGAGCCCCTGCTTTCCCTCAAGGAAGGCAGGGGCTCTTTTTTGCGAATAGTGGGAGAGATCAGGCGAACAGATACCCGTACTTGTCACGGATGGTGACGATGAGCGTTTCCAGGTCAGCAGGCAGTCCGCTTTCCTTGCTCAGGTCGTAGTCCTTGGGCTCACCGAAGGTGCGTACCCGGACCATGTCCCCGCCCAGGAACAGGACGCCGGCATTGTGGGAGTCGGCCATGTCCTCGGCGGTCTGGAACAGGGTGAACTTGTCGTGGCAGGGCTCGGAGGCGTAGGGGCAGAACTGGGTGCAGTTGCCGCACTCGTTGCACATCTTGTCCACATGGAGGATCTGGTGGCTGCCGTCGGCCATGGCGATGACCACGTTGGCCCGGTTGGGGCAGGAGTCCACACAGTTTTCGCACACGGTGGAGCATTGCAGGCAGCGGTCGCCCTCGCGGCAGATGCAGCCGCTCATTTGCAGGACGCCCTTCTTGGCCTGGGCGTCGGTCTTGGTAATGTACGCCTGCTGGGGGATGTCATAGGTATAGGCCGTTCCGATGACCTCCTGGGCGAAGCGGGCGGCGTCGGCAATGCCCTCCACCACGGTGGCGGGGCCCCGGGCGGCGTCACCGGCGGCATACACGCCGGGAAGATTGGTCTGGAAGGCGGGACGGCCCTTCTTGTCCACCTCAATGCCGTTGGCGGCCATCAGGGCGCTGTCTACCTGCTCGCCTACGGCGGAGATCACCAGGTCGCAGGGAATGTCGAAGAACTCACCGCTGCCCACGGGACTGCGGCGGCCGGAGGCATCGGCCTGGCCCAGCACCATCCTTTCACAGGTCAGCATGCCGTCTGCCTGCTTCACAGGAGCGGCCAGCTCGGCGAAGGTAACGCCGTCCTGGAGGGCCAGGGCCAGCTCATGCTCGTCGGCGGGCATGTACTTGCGGGTCCGGCGATATACCAGAGTTACCTGCCTGGCGCCGGAGCGCTTGGCCAGACGGGCGGCATCCATAGCGGTGTTGCCGCCGCCGACGACGGCAATGCTGCCGCCCACGGCGATGTTCCCGGCCTTGACGCCCTTCATCCACTGGATGGCGCCGGCTACGTCGCCGGGGATATCCAGCTTGCCGGGCTTCCAGGCGCCCACGGCAAAGAGAATATGGGTGTAGCCCATGGCCTTCAGCTCCTTCACCGAGGGGGCCGGTGCGCCGCAGCGGACGTCCACACCGTACTTCTCCATCAGGGCGATATCCTTTTCGATGGTCTCATTGGCGATGCGGAAGGCGGGAATCACATGACGGGGCACGCCGCCCAGGCAGCTCTCCCGCTCGAAAATGGTGGCTTCAATCCCGGCGCGGCCCAGGAAGTAGGCGGCGGCAATACCGGTAGGACCGCCGCCGATGATGGCGGCCTTCTTGCCGGGGACCCGCTCCGGAACACGGATAGAGGCCATCAGAGCGTTGTAGCCCTTTTCGGCGGCCAGCAGCTTGGTGTCCCGGATGCGGACGGACTCGTCATAGAAGTTCCGGGAGCACTTGGTCTGACACCGGTGGGCGCAGATGGTGCCGGTCAGGAAGGGCAGGGGATTCTTCTGGGTGATGAGCTTCAGGGCCGGGGCGTACAGGCCCTTGCGGCACAGCTCCATATACTCGGGAATGTCCTGCTCAATGGGGCAGCCGCCCTGACAGGGGGCGGTGAAGCAGTCCAGCCAGGGAACGCTTTTCTCACTCTTGCGGCTGGGCAGGGGCTTGATGGGCTTGACGTGGTGGACATCGGTATGGCTGGCGGCGGACAGCTCGCAGATGGCCTGAGTATCCGTGCCGCTGAAGGGACGGTAGGCCATGGGCTCCACCTTCTCCACCATCTGGTGCAGGCGGTTGTAGCCGCCGGGCTTGAGGATGGTGGTGGCCACGGTGATGGGCCAGATGCCTGCGGCAAACAGCTTGTCGCAGTTGAAATACTCTGCGCCGCCGGCAAAGGAGATCCGCATTTTCCCCTGGAACTGCCGGGAGATACGGTGGCACATCTCAATGGTCAGGGGGAACAGGCTCCGGCCGGACATGTACATCTCATCGTTGGGCAGCTCACCCCGGGTGGTGTCCACTGGGAAGGTGTTGGAGAGCTTCAGACCGAACTCCAGGCCGTTTTCATCGGCCAGAGCCTGAAGCCGCCCAAACATGGGCACGGCGTCGGCCCACTGGAGATCCTCGTTGAAGTGGTGCTCGTCGAACACAATATAGTCATAGCCCATGGCGTCCAGGGTGCGGCGGGCGGTCTCATAGCCCAGGATGGTGGGGTTGCACTTGACGAAGGTGTGCAGGTGCTTCTCGGAAATCAGATAGCCGGCGATGCGCTCGATCTCGTCGGGGGGACAGCCGTGGAGGGTGGAGACGGTGACGCTGCGGGACACCCGGGGGGAGATGGCGTCGATGAAGGCGGTCTCCTGGGGGAACAGCTCCTTCAGGACCTCCTTGCACTCGCCGAAAATGGCGGTGCGGCCGGCATCCATCATGCCGTCGATGTAGGTGTTGACCTTCTCGCCCTTGATGCCCTCCAGATCGTAGCCCACGGACATGTTGAACACGAACCCGTCGGGGTCGCCGAAGCCGTAGACCTTGCTGAGGACCTTCAGGGCGCACCAGGCCTTGATATACTCGTCCATGGCCTGGGGCACGGTGAGCTCCGTGGACCACTCCTGGTTGTAACCCTCGTCGTTGGCCAGAATGCAGGGGCGGGGCACACAGGCGGCCAGGTCCGCACCGTCCATCTTCTGGACGGTTTTCACCTCGAAGAACCGGGCGCCGGCCACATAGGCGGCGATGATGTTCTGAGCCAGCTGGCTGTTGGGACCGGCGGCAGGGCCAAAGGGTGTTTCGATGCGTTCGCCGAAAATCGGCAGGCTCTTGCCGGTGGCGTGATACTGCTTGTGGACGCCGAACACGTCGCCGCAGCCGGCATACTCGGTGACCACCCAGTTCATCAGGGAGCGGAAGGGAATGGGATACATTTTTTCAGACATGGGATATCCTCCTTGCTTTTACATGCTGTAATACTCGTCCTCCGCCCAGCGGGCGGGATTTTCGTCTATATATTGCCAGATGCGGAGATAGTCGGGCCGGCTGCGGATGATGTGGTCGTAAAAGGATGCCTGCCAAACAGAATGACCGACCTCCCGCGTGACCATCGCCTTGATGGAACGGACTACGGATGGCAGGTGCGTAGGGCGGGGTGCCCTCACCCCGCCGTCCGGCGCACGGATGACGATGATCAGATGCACATGGTTGGGCATGATGACATATTTATCAATTGTGACGGACGGATAAATATCGCCTGTGCGGAGAATATGCTTTTCAACCACACGACCGATGGGAGTTAGATTGATCAGCGGCGGGGTGAGGGCACCCCGCCCTACAAGATCACAGAGAATTTTCTGCTTCCCGTCGGTGCATATCGTCACAAAATACCAACCCTGTGCATAATCAAAGGACTTGAGCCGAAGATGCTTCCGCCTTGGTAAAGCTTCCAACGAATCAATACGTCCGGTGGTTCAGATCGCCCCAGAGCTTCTTGGCAGCCTCCAGGATGTGGGCATTTTCCGCCTCCTCGTCGATACCCACCAGCACCCGGTCCTGCATCAGGAGCTTGCCGCCCGCGATGGTGGTCTGGCACTGGCGGCCGGTCATGCCGAAGATCATGTGGCCGTCGATGTTCTCGTCGGAGAAGGGGGTGAAGGGCTTGTAGTCCATAACGATGATGTCCGCCGCAGCGCCGGCCTTCAGCACCCCCAACTGCACCGGGAAATACTTCTCGCCGATTTTGGCATTGTTGCGGAACAACATGTCCGTGACCTCGCACCAGCCCACGTTGGGCAGGCAGTTCTGACTCCGCTGGGAGCACAGGGCCACCTTCAGGGATTCCAGCATGTCGTTGGTATAGGCGTCGGTGCCCATGCCCAGCAGGATGCCCCGCTTGTGCAGCTGGAGCACCGGGCAGATGCCGATGGCGTTGCCCATGTTGCTCTCGGGATTGTTGACCACCATGGTGCCGGTGTCCCGGATGATCTCCATTTCGGCGGTGTTCACATGGATGCAGTGGCCCAGAATGGTCTTTTCCCCCAGAATGCCGTGGTCCTGGAGCCGCTGGACAGGGCGGCGGCCATAGTTTTGCAGGCTGTCGTACACGTCGTTCATGCCCTCGGACACATGGATGTGGTAGCCGGTGCGGCCGTTGTTGGCGGCCACCATGCGGTCAAAGGTCTTGTCGCTGATGGTGAACAGGGCGTGTCCGCCGAACATGGCGGCCAGCATGGGGTCCCGGTTCCTTTCGCACTCGGTGATGAAGTCGGCATTTTCCTGGATGGCCTGGAGACACTTTTCCTCGCCGTCCCGGTCGGAAACCTCGTAGCACAGGCAGGAGCGGATGCCGAATTTCTTGGCGGAGGCGGCAATGGTGTGCAGAGAGCCGGGAATCTCGGCGTAGGAGGCGTGATGGTCGAAAATGGTGGTGACGCCCTGCTTGATGCAGTCCATATACAGGGCGTCGGCGCTGGCGCGGGTGCCGGCCAGGGTCAGCTTGCGGTCGATGGCCCACCAGGTGCCGTCCAGGACCTCGTAGAAGTTGGTGGGATTGTTGCCCACGATGGACAGGCCCCTTGCCAGGGCGGAGTAGATATGGGTGTGGGCATTGATGAAGGCGGGCATGATGACGCCGCCCTTGGCGTCGATGAGGTTGGCCTGGGGGTATTTGGCCCGCAGGACGCTCTCCTCGCCTACCTCGGTGATGGTGGTTTCCTCATAGGCTACGGCGCCGTGCTCATAATAGCCCTTGCCGCCCTCGTCCCGGGTGATGAGTCTTCCGTTGATGACCAGATTCATGTGTGTTCCTCCTTATGAATTGTTCCAATGCTTCCGGGTAAAGAAAAATGTTTCAAACCTCCGGGTGGAGATCTGAAACACTCAAGCAACAGCCGAGTGATAGTTGCAGCCCGTGCGCGAGGCACTTCCTTACAGCTACCAATCTTATATTGTCCCTCTCATTTTACACGATACGGTATAAAAATGCAACAGAAATTTTAGGGCCTGCCGGGAAAATTTGTAGAACTGCCATGATAAAAAGCGAAGGACAGACAACATGGCGCTTTTCCATGTGCCTGTCCCTCGCGAATCCCCTGGACTCAGTTTTTTTTCAGGTCCCGCAGCTGTGTCTCCACGTCGCCGATCAGATACAGAGAGCCGTAACACAGCACTGTGCCGCCGGGTCCGGCCTGCTCCAGCGCCAGGGAAACGCCGCCGCGGATGGTATCGCAGGCGGTGACCGGCGCTCCCAGCTCCCGGATATACGCTGCCAGCTCCCCGGCAGGCAGGGAGCGGGGGTTATCCGGCGTGACGGTGATGAAGGAGCGGGCATAGGGCACCACGCCCCGGTACATGCAGTGATAGTCCTTGTCCTGCATGACGCCGGTAAGCACCGTCAGCGGGCGGTCCGGCAGATAATCCCGGATATTCTGCTCCAGCGCCCGGATACACTGGGGGTTGTGCCCGCCGTCGATGATGAACAGAGGATTATGGCCGATGATCTGGAACCGGCCGGGCCAGTCGGTGGCCGCCAGGCCGCGGCGGATGTGCTCCTCCGTAATGGACCAGCCACGCTTTTGCAGCACCCGCATGGCTGTCAGGGCCACGGCGGCATTGCACAGCTGGTGCCGTCCCAGCAGGGGCAGGTGCAGGCCGGCAAGCTCCTCCCAGTCAAAGACCTGGCCCTCCAGTCCGGCCTTTTCCGGACGGATGCCGTCAAAATCCGCCAGGTGCAGGGGAACGCCCAGACGCTCGCACCGCTGGCGGATGATCTCCTCCACAGAGGCCGTCTGGCGGTACAGCACCGCCTCGCAGCCGGGCTTGATGATCCCGGCCTTGGTGGCGGCGATTTTTTCAATGGTATCGCCCAGGTACTGGGTGTGATCCAGGCCGATGTTGCAGAACACGGCAGCCTCCGGGGCGGGGATGACATTGGTGGCGTCAAACTCGCCGCCCATGCCCACCTCGCACACCACGATGTCGCAGTTGTGCCGGGCAAAATAGGCAAAGGCAATGGCCGTGACCATTTCAAACTCCGTGGGGTGAGGGTCCAGCGCATCCGCCAGGGGGCGGACATAGGCGGTGATCTCACATAGCTCGTCGTCGGTGATCTGCCGGCCGTCCACCTGCATCCGCTCGTTGAATCGGATCAGAAAGGGAGACGTATACAGCCCCGTCCGATAACCGGCCGCCCGAAGGATGCTGGCCATCATGGCGCAGGTAGAGCCCTTGCCGTTGGTACCGGTGACATGAATGAACCGCATCTGCTTTTGCGGGTCGCCCATCCGGGCCAGCAGCGCGCCGATGCGCTCCAGCCCCGGTACGCTGCCCCGCCAGCACACGGCGTGGATATAGGATAGTGTCTCGTCAATGTTCATACGTTATCATTTCCTTTCGGCTGCACCGGCGGCAGGCCCACAGCCCGCAGAGCGCCGGAGCGCTGCAAAAGCCACACTACCAGCACGTCCAGCACGCCGGTAATGGCAAACTGCACGCTGCGCGCCGCCAACCGGGCCAAAAAGTACGCCTGCCTGGCCTCGCCGCCGTAGATCATGGCCAGGGCGAAGCTCTGGTACAGGATGGACCCCAGAACCACCGCCGGCAAAAACGCCGCCGCCAGACGCAGGGGACTGCACCTGCGGGTCAGCCAGGGACGGAAAAGGCCGGCGCACAGGCCATACAGAATGGGGGGCACGCAGAAAATGGGATTGTAGCCATAGGGGGAGAACAGGCAGCCGATGAAATCGGCGGCAAAGCCTGTCAGCGCCCCAGGCAGCGGCCCGAACAGCATCCCTGCCAGGAAAATGGGCACCGCTTCCAAGGAAAAGCGGGTCACCTCGTTGGGCGTGGGGATCAGGAACCGGGCCAGCACCACGCTGATAGCCGTCAGCAGGGCGCAGGTGACCATGGCCTTCACGGGCCACTTGGGCCCCCGGCGGGCAGGTGCATTGGTGTTGTGGATCTCGGACATAAAAAATACCTCCTAATTCGGATGAAATGGGAGGAGGTTGGGGAGTATGCACTTGTCAGGGCGCAGGCCCCCCGGGCCTGCTGCCAAAGCGGATGCGAAGACGGCACCGCGGAGACAGGGTCCCCTTCGTCCGGCGGCAACCTCCCATCCGACCGGCACTTAACGCGCCGCTTCTACTCTTGCAGCAAAAGCCAGTTACGATTATACAGACGGCCCCCGGAAAAAGCAAGAGGAAATCGGGAAAAATGCCGAATCCTCCGGTGAAATACAGATGGGGGTTGCATTCCTGAAAATATCTGATATAATTACCGCAGATAATAAACCTACACGCATTATTTTTCTTAATGAGGTGCTGTTATGTCCGTGAAGCTGGAGCTTTATCGCGTTTTCAAGGAAGTGGCCGAGGCCGGAAACATTACCGCCGCGGCCCAGACTTTGTTTATATCCCAGTCTGCCGTCAGCCAGTCCATCAAGCAGCTGGAGGCGGAGCTTCAGACCCGCCTGTTCGCCCGGAACTCCCGGGGCGTCACCCTGACCGCCGACGGGCGGATGCTGTATGAATACGTCCGCAGCGCCATGGGCCTGCTGGAAACAGGGGAAGAAAAGCTGTCCCAGAGCCGGGATCTGCAAATGGGCCACCTGACCATCGGCGCCAGCGACACCGTTACCAGCCAGTTTCTGCTGCCGTACCTGGACCGGTTCCACCGGCAGTACCCGGCCATCCACATTCAGATCATCTCCGGCCGCAGCCATAAGGTCCTGGGCCTGCTGCAATCCGGCAAGGTGGATATTGCCTTTGCCAGCACCCCTCAGGAGGCGGCGTCTCTGGAGACGTTCCCGTGCCTGACCACCCATTCCATCTTTGTGGCCGGGGCGGAGTATCCCTGCGACTTTGACCATGTCTATTCCCTGGAGGAGATTGCCCAGTTCCCGCTGATCCTGCTGGAGCGGAAGGCGTCCTCCCGGCTGTTTTTGGAAAAGTATTTCCTGCAGAACGGTCTGCATCTGCACCCGGAGATCGAACTGGGCGCCCGAAGCCTGCTGGTAGACCTGGCGGCCATCGGCTTCGGCGTGGCCGGAGTCACGGAGGAGTTCGTCCACCGGGAGCTGGACAGCGGCCGTCTGCGGAAGCTGCGCACATCCTTTGATATCCCGGCCCGCAGCGTGGACCTGTGCGTCCTGCGGGACGTGCCCCTGACGTCCGCGGCCCCGCGGTTCAGCGATTTTGTCCGCGGGAGCCTGCACCGGGACTGATCCCCGTCATATGTGACAAAAGCCGCCCCGGAAAGGTCCGGGAACTTCGCCCTTTCGCCCCCTTGCTTTTATAGGAGGAATAGGGCAGAATAATGTCATTATTCACAGCAATGTGAAATCAATAGGAGGAGTATATGGAACTGCTGAAGGAGCGTATCCGCCGGGAGGGTAAGGTCCTGCCCGGCAACATCATCAAAGTGGACGGTTTCCTGAATCACCGGGTGGACACCGCCCTCATGAGCCAGCTGGCCGATGAGTTCGCCAAGTATTTCGACGTGAAGGACATCACCATGGTGCTGACGGCGGAGGCCAGCGGCATCCCTCTGGCCACCGTGTGTGCCCAGAAATACGGCGTTCCCATGGTATTCGCCAAGAAGGCCAAGAGCGACAACATCGAGGGCGGCCTGTATCAGAGCGAGATCTTCTCCTATACCTATAAGAAAAAGGTCACCCTCATTGTGGCCCAGGAGTGGCTGGGTCCCAACGACCGGGTGCTGATCATCGACGACTTTATGGCCAAGGGCTATGCCATGCAGGGCCTGATCGACATCGTCAAGGCCGCCGGTGCAGAGCTGGTGGGCATCGGCGTGGCCGTGGAGAAGGGCTTCCAGCATGGCGGCGACGCCCTGCGGGAGAAGGGCTATCCCATCCACTCCCTGGCCGTCATCGAGGAGGCTACCCCCGACCACATCACCTTCCGGGAGGATGACCCCGTATGAAAAAGGTTTTAGTGCTGGATTTCGGCGGCCAATACAACCTGCTGGTGGCTCGCCGCGTCCGTGAGTGCGGCGTATACTGCGAGATCAAGTCCTTCCGCATGACCATGGATGAGGTCCGTGCCTTTGCCCCGGACGCCATCATTTTCACCGGCGGCCCTGCCACGGTGTTCGACCAGGGTGCTCCCATGATCGACCCGGAGATGCTGTCTATGGGCGTGCCGGTGCTGGGCATCTGCTACGGTTTGCAGCTGATGATGCACCTGCTGGGCGGCCAGTGCTGCAAGGCCGATACCCGGGAATATGGCAAGACGGAGCTGACCCATACGGATTCCCCGCTGTTTGACGGCGTGCCGGAAACGGCGGTGTACTGGATGAGCCACGGGGTAGAGGTGGATCGTCTGGCTCCCGGGTTTGAGATCATTGCCTCCACCGAGGGCTGCCGCCACGCGGCGGTCCAGTGCCGGGAGAAGCGGCTCTACGGCGTGCAGTTCCATCCTGAGGTGGTGCACACCGAGTATGGCCGGCAGATCCTGGAGAATTTCCTGTATAAGATCTGCGGCTTCCGGCCGGAGTGGACCATGGCGTCCTATCTGGAGGAGGCAGTGGCCCAGTGCCGGGAGAAGATCGGCAATGGCCGCGTGCTGCTGGCTCTGTCCGGCGGCGTGGACAGCTCCGTGGCCGCCGCGCTGCTGCAGCGGGCGGTGGGCCGTCAGCTGACGTGCATTTTCGTGGACCACGGCCTGCTGCGCAAGGACGAAGGCGACCAGGTGGAGCATGTGATGACCAAGCAGTTCAACGTGGATGTCCGCCGTGTCAACGCCGGTCCCCGGTTCCTTGGCAAGCTGGCCGGCGTCACGGACCCCGAGCGCAAGCGGAAGATCATCGGCGAGGAGTTCATCCGCGTGTTCGAGGAGGAGGCCAAGAAGATCGGCGCTGTGGACTTCCTGGCCCAGGGCACCATTTATCCCGACGTGGTGGAGTCCGGTCTGGGCGGTGAGTCCACCGTCATCAAGAGCCACCACAATGTGGGCGGTCTGCCGGACTGTGTGGATTTCAAGGATATCGTGGAGCCTCTGCGCCGCCTGTTCAAGGACGAGGTGCGGCAGCTGGGCCTGGAGCTGGGTCTGCCGGAGCAGCTGGTGTGGCGTCAGCCCTTCCCGGGTCCGGGCCTTGCCATCCGCGTCATCGGCGAGATTACCGAGGAAAAGCTGGCCATCCTGCGGGATGCCGATGCCATCTTCCGGGAGGAAATGGCTCTGGCGGGTCTGGATCGCACCACCAGCCAGTATTTTGCCGTGCTGACGGACCTGCGCAGCGTAGGCGTTATGGGCGATGAGCGCACCTATGACTATACGCTGGCCCTGCGTGCCGTGCAGTCTCAGGACTTTATGACCGCCACCTGGTCCCGTCTGCCCTACGAGCTGCTGGACAAGATCTCCGGCCGCATCGTCGGCGAGGTGAAGCATATCAACCGCATTGTCTACGACATCACCTCCAAACCGCCTGCAACGGTGGAGTGGGAGTAATCGCCACTTACCCGAAAACCCTTTATTTTCAAGGGTTTTCGGGTTTCTTTTTTGCTCCGGGTACATGAAAGGTACACGGCGGGTACACGAAAAATTTATGCGAAAGCCTCCAAGCGGTCTGCAACTTCCCCGTGTTTTGTCGGGTACAGGTGGGAATAAATCTCCAAAGTTGTCGTTACGCTCTCATGCCCGAGGCGTTCGCTGATCAGCAGCGGTGCAAAACCGAGTTCAATCAGCAAGCTGGCGTGGCTGTGACGAAGATCGTGCACCCGTATCTCCCGGAGTCCGGTCTTCTTGCAGCCCCTTTCCATTTCGTGCTTCAAATAATGCTTTGTTACTTCAAACAGTCTATCTGACGGATCGTAGCCGTACAATCTGTCGGCATAATCCTTTACCATATCGCAAACGAATTGCGGCAAGGTGATTTTGCGATTGCTTTTTGGCGTCTTTGGGTCAAGGAATAGGTCCTCGCCGTCTATACGCGCATAGTTTTTTGTAATGGAAACCGTCCGTTCCTCAAAGTCGAAATCGTTCAGGGTTAAAGCCAGCATTTCTCCGGATCGCATTCCTGTCCAGTAAAGCAGATTAAAGATGACCTTGGACTGCAGCTTATCACTGACGGCATCAATAAAAATCTTGAATTCGTCCGCTGTCCAGATCTGTTCCAAGCCAGAATTCTTTTTACCGATAGTTCCGCTTTTTTGTACCGGATTGCTGCCGAGGCCGTAATACTTGACTGCAAAATTGAAAATCGCAGACAACTGGCTGTTCAGAGTTCTCAGATAGGTTGGCTTATAATTCTTCTGATTGTTCATCAGCTCGGTTTGCCAGCGACGCACATTCATCGGCTGGATCTCATTGACTTTCAAATTCTTGAAATACGGCATAATATGTACCGCAATGATGTCCTCTTTCCCTTTGTAGGTAGTCGGTCTGATTCTGGCTTTGCAGTCATCCATATAGATCTCTACCATATCACTAAAAAGCATATCGCAGGAATTTGATGTCTTGCTCAGAAAATCCAGTTCATACTGCTTGGCCTCTTTTTGCAGGCGAAAACCTTTCTTCTTTTTCTGCTTTTTGGTGCCTGTCCAATCTGTGTAAACAAATTTACAGTACCATAACCCTGTCTTTTCGTCTTTGTAGGTCGGCAATGATTTCACCTCCGATCTGTAAAAGTTTCATCGCCCGGATACGGTTTCCCTCGTCACTTACAGGTAGGTATTCTCGTAAAAATATTTGGCAGATACCTTGCCCGCCACAGTCAGCTTTCCGGCTTTTTCCAGTTCACTGTTAAGCCGCTTGATAATGCGGTATGCCGTACTGCGGGAAACACCGAGTAATTCGGCAACATCCGTTGCTGTCAAGTATCTTTTGCTCGTCTGTAATGCTGTCGGTTTGTATTCCGCCATGTTTTCCTCCTTTCTGACAGCCTGCAGCAATGGAGTATCCTTGCGATATTGTCATTATACTACTTTTCGCAAAAGATCCCGTGTGGGGCTGTCCGCATATATTTATATTTAGTTTGTGTTCAAATTAAAAACGCCTGTCCGCCGGGCCATTTCCTGCGCCCATTTCAGCCGCGTATTGGCAGGCTGCCGCTATGCGGCAATTCTTCTGTGGGCACGCTCCGAATCGATCATTGTGGCATACTGTCCGCAGATCCTGTATAACTCCCAGCGGAAGGATATTCGGTTTTCAAGGTGCATAAGCGGATAGAGCTTCTTCCTCTATCCGTTCACTAATAAACACGGAGGCATACCCGCCTTTTCTGCAATCAAGATTCAAAAAAGCAAAATCTCCTTTTCCGTATTACCGTCCGCACAACTATATATAGTTTCTAAATTCTTGACAAACACGATATATTGTGCTATACTTTTTCTGTAATTGATTTTTGTGCGTTGTCCGTAAGGACCGGCAGTAAGTTTCTGCATTGCACATATCGTTAAGTTTGCAGTATGTCAGTAGTATAACTGTGCCGTGAGGCCAGTTATGTACTGGCATTTTTTATTTTTTAAGGATATTTATATCCTCTGCGAGAATGACGCCTGTTCGTAATTCATTACGGACATGAATGCCTGAAAAGGCATCGGCTGTTGTTCTCGCTTTTTTTATGCCCAAAAAGCCTTCGTGCTTTTGGAATACATTTTAGAAAGGCGGAAACCGAATGAAAAGACGAACCCATCGGCACTCGCACAGAAGCGTGTCCAGACCTGCTGTGTTCAAGCAGCAGGTGAAAAGAAAGGAGGCAAGAAAGCTTGCAAAGTACCCGCTGAAAACGGTATATGTCCCTCACACAAGGCTTTATCAGCCTCAGAATCGAGGTGCATAATATGCCGAATACAACGAGTACCTACGAACCGCTGGTTTTGGTTGACACGGCAGATCTGCCGGAGGAGGAATGGCTGGAATATCGCCGCAGAGGGATCGGCGGAAGTGACGCCGCTGCCATTTTAGGTGTGTCCCCATTTGCGACCGCCCGCGACCTCTACTACGACAAACTCAAAGTCGTATCGTATGAGGACGGCGAAAGCAACTGGGTGCAAAAGAAGGTTGGGCATTTGCTTGAGGATCTGGTCGCTGAGATTTTCCATGTGAAAACAGGTTTTGAGATCTATCAGGTGAAGAAGATGTTTTATCACCCGGTCTACACCTATATGCTGGCAGACATTGATTACTTCATCCGATTGCCAAACGGCAAAACGGCGATCCTTGAGATCAAGACCACAAACTACAACGCAAAGGATCATTGGTGGTGCGACGGACAGGAGATCGTTCCCGTCAACTACGAGATCCAGGGCCGCCATTATATGTGCGTGATGAATATGGATGAGGTGTACTTCTGCTGCCTTTACGGCAACAACGAAAATGAAGTTATCATCCGGCACATTGAGCGTGACCCGGATTACGAGGCGGAAATGATCGCTCTGGAGGGCAACTTCTGGAACGACCATGTTCTGACACAGACACCGCCGCCGTACACAGAGGACGGTGAGCTGACGCTTGAAAGCGTTCGGCGTCACTTCGGCCCTGCCGACGAAAACGCCCCTGAGATCGAGCTGAGCGTGCCGCTGGCAAGCAGTCTGGTGCGCTATACCGAGCTGCAGGCGGAAAAGTCGGAATTGAACCGTTTGGTCAAGCGGGTCGAAAACGAGATGAAACGGCTGCAAGGGCGCATTGTAGCGGAAATGGGACGAAGCTGCACGGCTACGGCAAACAGCGGCGGCGTTTTCTATTCCATCAGCTACAAGCCTACGAGAAAGCCCGACATCGGCAAGGAAGGGCTGATACGGCTGAAAGCACAACATCCCGATATTTACGAGGATTATGTGACGGTATCGGAAAGCCGCCGCTTCTATGTAAAGCGCAAATATGACGAGGCGGCATAAACGGAAGAAAGGATGGTGCAGATGAAAAACGATGCACAGAAAGAAAACGAGAAAGGAGTGGTGAACCGTGGGGTATGTCGGGACTTATGACCGGACGATCTTCTATAATCCGAGCAATAAGTATTGCATTATCAGCGTGAAAACCTCCGACCAAAGCGTACCGCAGCAGGCACGGAGTGCTTACCGTCACCGGGACAATATGATCCGGTTTATCGCCGTCGGGTATGAATTGCCTCAAACCGATAAGGTGAGCATGATCCTGGACGGCGAATGGGAGAACGGAAAACACGGTGTTCAGCTGCAGGTCGATAAGTGCGAGGAGATCGTGCCGCAGACCAAAGAGGGCGTATACGGTTATCTTTCCTCCCGGCTGATCAAAGGCGTCGGTGAAAAGACTGCCGCATTGATCGTAAACCGCTTCGGTGCCGACGCATTGCGTGTGCTGGAAAACGAGCCGGAGCGACTGCTGGAGATTCGAGGAATCACCCCGGATAAGCTGGAGGACATCAAAGCCTCCTATGCGGAAAGCCGGTGCGTGCGGGATCTGATGATCCTGCTGACCCCATTTAATGTCACGCCGGTAACGGCCATGAAGATTTATGAGCATTTCGGCTCCCGCAGCGTAGACATTCTGCAAAAGAACCCCTATGAATTGTGCCAGGTATCCGGATTCGGATTTAAGAGAGTCGATGCCATCGTCCGCAAGGGCGATCTGCCGCTGAATTCTCCTATGCGGATCCACGGCGCCGTATTTGCGGCATTGGATACGGGGCGCAACGAAAAAGGCCATCTTTTTCTGGAAGAAGATGCGCTTGCGAAAACGGGTGTGAAGCTGCTCAATGAGAATATTACCGATGGACAGGTCAAGGTCACGCCCGAGGAAGTGGACGCCGTTGTTCAGGATATGATCCTCAAGGGTGAGATCGTTTCAAGCAACGGCAACATCTATCAGAGCAATGTTTTCGTGCAGGAGGATGAAACCGCCCGGAAAATTGCGGAAATGCTGGCTGTACCGCCGGTCACGCTGGATATATCCGAATCACTCGAATATGTCCGCAAAAACCTCGGTCTTGCCCTTTCACAAAGGCAAAGCGAGGCGGTGTATATGGCTTTTCGCAGTAATCTGTCTATCATCACAGGCTCTCCCGGTACCGGTAAAACCACAGTCTTGCGGGCGATCATTGAGGTCTTTCAGATGCTCTGCCCCAAGGGGAAGATCCTTCTTGCCGCTCCGACCGGACGAGCCAGCCGAAGAATGGCAGAAAGCACGGGCAGAAACGACGCCAAAACGCTGCACAGCCTTTTAGGGCTGCTGGGCGACAGTGAGCCGATCCAAAGGGATAAACAAAAAGAGCCGCTTGATGCCGACCTCATCATCGTGGACGAAAGCTCCATGATCGATATGTGGCTGGCAAGGCAATTCTTCAGCCGTGTCCGTATGGGTACGAGAGTTATCCTGACCGGTGATGTGGACCAGCTGCAAAGCGTGGGCGCCGGCGATGTCTTCCGTGAGCTGATCGACAGCGGACTTATCCCCGTTACGGTACTCAATGAGATCTTCCGTCAGAAAAAAGGCAGCCTCATTGCCTACAATGCAAAGCGCATCAATGAGGCCAACATCGACCTTCAGTACGGCGAGGATTTTCAGTTTGTCAAGTGCCAGACACAGGAAGATGCCGCTGACCTGATCTGCAGGATCTTCTGTGAACAGGTCGCTTTGCACGGAATCGAAAAGGTGCAGATACTCTCTCCGTTCCGTTCGGAAGGGCCGGCCTCGGTCGAGCAGCTTAACGCCGCTATCCGAGAGCTTGTCAATCCGGCGAGGGACGAGTTTGCCGATCTGAAGGTCGGCAGCCACTACTTCCGTGTGGGCGACAAGGTGATGCAGACAAAAAACAATGCGAAGGCATCCAACGGTGACATCGGCTACATTCGCAAAATGGGGCGCAATGCAAAGAACGAAATGGTCGTGACGATCGAATTTTCCGGCGACCGTATTGCCGAATACGGTATGGAAGAAATGAGCTATATGGAACTGGCTTATGCGACTACCGTACATAAGGCGATGGGCTCGGAATTTGATATTGTGATCATGCCTATTCTTCGCAGCCATTACATTATGCTGAATCGGAACATCGTCTACACGGCGATCACCCGTGCGAAGGAGCAAGTCATCCCGGTCGGTCAGAAGAAAGCGCTGATCATGGCGATCCTCAAAAAGGCCACCGGAAAACGAAATACGCAGCTTGGCGAGCGTATCGGCAAATATCTGAAAGCCTTTACCCGCCAAAATGAATTGAAAAAGGTCAGTTGATACGAAGCGGCTTGCAGAAAAGTGCAGGAGTGCTTCGTGTTTATTTATGAAAGGAGATTTCCCGTATGAATACAAATCAAAGTGCAACGATGTATGAATCTGTCCCTGTGGTTTCCGAGCTGAACAAGGTGCAGGGCTTTGACCCGCTCAAATTTCTGCGCAGAACGACCAAGGGCGAAAAGGTTCTTGACCTCAAATACAAAAAGCTCTGGTTCCGCCTGAAATATCCGAACGGCAGGATCAAGCTGTCCTCCCTCAAGATTACGGATCAGCTGGCGATCATCGAGGCGCGTGTGTATTTCGACAAGAACGACGCACAGCCGAGATCCAGCTTCATTGCCCAGAGAGAGGCGAAAGCCACTCCGGGCGGTCTGTATATCGAGTCAGCGCAGCACGCTGCCATCGACCAGGCATTATCGGACGCCGGTTTTGGCGTACAGTTTTCTGCTGCCGCACCTGCAGTGAACGCAGAGAAAGCGGCCGAAACCGTCAAAGAGCAGCCGACAGTAGTGGAACCCGCCACGGCGGAGCAAGTTTCCACAGAAGTGCCGGTTACGGTTGCCGAAGCGGCGACAGAAGTAATCAACGAGCCTGTGCAGGAAGCCCCTGTTGTTCAGGAAACCGCTGCAGAAGCTCCTGCCGCAGAGGTTATGGAATCTGTTGCTCCTGCTATGGAAGATGCTGAGGGCGAAGAAACTGAGGAAGAAACCGCCGATACCGATACGGCAGCGCCGACTTATTCCTCGGATAATCAAGGCTTCCAGCACCTTGCGGCCCTGTACCTCATACCACACCTGCGGATCGACTGGATCCGGCTGCTTCGGCATAGCTGCCGGAGCTTCAGCGGTATCCTCAGTATCGGACACAGAGGGGTGTGGGGCATTCGGCTGCTTCAACGGTACGATATTCACAAGCGCACAGTTGATACCGCCATTCTGGTCAAATGTCACATCAGCAAAATTATAACCGTCCACCCCGAACAGCTTGACTCGTCCGGTGCCGCCCTTTGCTATGATCCGTTCCGGGAATTCCTCACGCCACTCCCAGGTTGCGTTGGGGTATACCGATTGCAGATAGGCTGAAATGCGATAATTGGCATGGCGAAGCAGTACCTGCTCCACAGGGTCGGACACTTCGGGGATAATGAATCGGTCGAAGGCCGCATCCTGCTTTTCGCATTTTTTGCGGATGCGCTTTGCCTCCCGTTTGTGAAGCTCCTCCTTGATATACGGAACAAGGAAATAGTAGGTTGCCCATACCGCCCAAATGACAAAGGCTGCGGCAAGAAGCCACGCCTGCGCATTTCCACGGATAAAGGCTGTGATGACCAGCACTGCGACAATCAGTATCGAAACGCCGGACCATAGGTTTTTCTTTTTTCTCATTCGGTTCATCCTTTCTTTGTTGTTCTCTCTGAAAATAAAAAAAGAGGAACCGCTGCGTTTTCTTCCTAAAAACACAACGATTCCTCTCGGCGCCGGAAATCAACCCGGCAATGCGTCTCTTTCTCCGTCAATACCGTCATATTCCTGTTTAGGCGGTATCTTGGGATCGGGCGGTGTCGGCTCCTGCTTTGAGGCTCCGACTCTGCCGACGGGAACAAAGCCCCAGTTATCGAGCAATATTTTCATACGCTTATCTATGGAAATACCGTCACGCTTGGTGTACGGCTCAAGCTCCAATGAGCCTGTTACCCAGATAAGGCTACCTTTTTTGGCATGGGCTTTCATCAGCCTGTTGGCATCCTCACCCCATGCGCAAACCTGAAAATATTGTGTATGCAGGGTCTGACGGCTGCCGATATTCTCGGCAATGTCAAAGCGTACATACGGGTTGCTTTTTTCACTGGTCTTCAGTTCAAGATCGGCAGTTATCCGACCGATAACATTTACCTGTGCCATTCTTCTCCTTTCTGCCTTACGGCTGAAATATCTATATAAAAAAGTGCCGGCAAACGATTCCATCGCCCATAAGGGCAGAACCGTACTGTCGGCACTGAACTACAAACTTAACGCTCTGTGCAATGTGGCACTGTACCACGATACTCCTTACGGAGAAACGCACAAAAATCAATTACAAAGGTATTATACCACTATATATTGTGATTGTCAAGTCCGCAAAGTCTATATATAGATATTTCGGGTTTTGATATGCTTGAAACTACCGGTTATTCCCATGCGTCGGGGCACACCGAAGTATTCTTTATACGCAAAATTGACTTCCACGCTTATTCTGAAAGATAAATTAAGCATGGAAGTCAATCGCGTAGCTTATTCGGTGTCGCTCAGCAATTTGACATGCTTCTTGTAGAAGGAAACACCAACCTTGAAGAAATGGGTAATGCCTTGCTGCTTCATCGCCGTAACATATTGCTGTCTTTCAATCTGTGCCAGGGCCTCCTTGGCGGAAGCTTCAAGCTCACTGTCAATGCGAGATTCGGCAACGCCGTCCTTTAACACCTTGAGTTCTATGATAATACCCGGCATTTTCTTGTCGTAAGGTCTTAGCTGAATGTCGTATCTGCCGTGGCCAGATTCTCTGTTGGAGTCCACACGATAGAGGTTATTCATGATTGCACAGATCCCGAGGATAAGTCCGTGATAGAAATTCTCATGGGCATAGTCAAAGGAACTGATGGAATTCAGCAGCAGCTTCTGCAGATTATCCTGCAGTTTCGGAACATCCTGCTTTATAATGGCCTGCTGGATCGCAATAGCGGTTGACTGGGAGATCACATTCGTCAGTGCAGAAAGGATCTCCTTTTCATAGACATAGAAAATCTCTTTATTCGGTATGGCAATGTCGCAGATGGCATTTCCATCGTGCAGTTCATCCTTTTTTACGACCTTCAGATAGCCGGCAGAAAGCAGGAAGCTGTAGATCGTTGTCGGATTATTCCTGATTTCGGGATAGATAACAGAGGTGTCCACATAAGAGGAAACCATTTGTCCCTGCATCAATTTGCGGAGATTGTCTGCAGTCTCATCGTCTGCCTCCGCAACGATCTGTCGGATGATGCTGTTATCTCCCGTGGATTGCCAATAGGCTTTTGCCGAGCAATTCTCATCCATATAATTGAGAACGGACCAGGGATTGAAAATGTCCGTATCGCCAAAGCGATAGCCGTCATACCACTCGCAGATCTCCTCATACTTATCCGTTCGGCCGTAATACTCCATGATGTCTCGGATCTCGTCTTTGGTAAAGCCGAAATATTCACTGTAGCGGTCTTCGAGAATGGAGTTTACCTTCAAGTTGTTGAGACCGCTGAAAATGCTTTCCTTTGCCACACGAAGAATGCCAGTTAGGAATCCATAGGAAAGGTTCGAGTTATCTTTGAAGGCGCCGGACAGAAGATTACGCATAAAGCCGGTGATCTGTTCGTAGTATCCTCCCGTGTAGCCCTGCTGGATAGGCGTATCATATTCATCAATGATAATGACAGCGGGACGGCCATAATGCTTATTGAGCATGTGCGAAAGCTCCAGGAAAGCTCTTGCCATACTGACTTCCGTGATCGTTCCGTCAACGACCTTACGGAAATAGTCCTTTTCAAAATCATTGCACTTGTCACTCGTCAGCAAAACATCGTGGCGCAGATACTCATTTGCAATGATCTCACGAATCGCCGTATAGGTCTGTTCCCATGTTGCAAACTTAATATCCTTAAAGGTAACGAAGATGACCGGGTATTTTCCTTGCTCACGACGGTACTCCTCGCCGCAGCTCCAAATCTTTTTATTCTTGAAATACTTGGAGGTATCCGTGTCGCTAACCTCGAAGAAGGTTTTCAGCATATCCATTGCCAATGTTTTTCCGAAGCGTCTTGGACGGGTAAAAAGAGAAACCTTGGGCTTGGAATCGATAAACTCCTTGAGCATCAGGGTCTTATCCACATAATAGTATCCCGAAACCAATTCCTTGAAATCGGACACACCAATGGGTAAAGGTAATTTGGCGGTTGTTTTCATAGCTCGTGAAGACTTATTTCTGCGGCCGTCCGCTGGTTTTTCAGCGTCGTCAGGAATAAGCCATAAGCCTCCTTCCTTTTTCGCACCCGCAATGCGTCCGTCTCTGCAGAGCGTGGTAATTCTTCTTTCGGTCAATTCCCAACGGTCAGCTGCAGTCTTAACATCCATATAGCTCACAAAAGATTCCTCCGTTCCTACTATATCATGTCAACATTATAGCAGAGATCAAAGTAGATGTCAAGATAAAAAGAACAATACAATCGGTGCGAAACTTGATATTTTGAGTCGAATTTGCGGTTTTAATATAACATTCAAATGAGGCGCTTCTAAATGTGTCAATGCTATTACAGAAGCGCCTCCGTGGTATTATTCAGTTGCTTCGGCCGTAAACTCACCCAACTCCTCATACCCGAGGAAATGATCTGAGGACATAGCGGAATTGAGATACTCGCTGCCGAGAGAAATATGCTGCGTTTCCTTGAAATAGAACCGATATCGATAGCCGATCTTCACCTTTGATTGCTTACCGAGCAGCATAGTATCCATGTTGCCGAGAATGGTTTCCGCGTTCTTATCGTAGATGGCCCTGCATTGGGCAAGCTGCTGATACAGCAGGCACAGACTGATCTCACGGGAGCGGATGACCGCCACCAGCTTTTCCAAGTTTGGCACTTGTCCGGTGTTGGCCGCCTCGTCCCACAGCACCCGCACATGATGGGGCAGTCTGCCGCCGTGAACATTGTCCGCCCGTTCGCACAGGAGATTGAACATCTGCGAAAATGCCAGCGCCACAAGAAAATTGTAGGTACTGTCCGTATCGCTGATGCAGAAGAAGGTCGCCGTGCGCCGATCACCCATACGGTCAAGCTCCAGCTCGTCATAGGACATGATCTCCCGGAGTTGGGGAATGTCAAAGGGAGCAAGCCGAGCGCCGCAGGAAATTAAAATGCTTTTTGCTGTCTTGCCAGAGACGAAAAGTCAAGGACTTTTTCATCAAATTCACAAAGAAGTCACATTTTGCGGACTTCCTCACGGAGCATACGCTTGATTTTGTCCTC
>ERZ780040.8-NODE-8-length-83708-cov-12.3593_pt1 | contig 83708 bp, 96 predicted proteins | sample MGYA00511852_ERZ780040 | MGnify/ENA primary metagenome ERZ780040 (study PRJEB29588, sample SAMEA2150866) | human gut metagenome | biome: human gut; feature: human-associated habitat; material: faeces | place: Denmark | collected 2008/2010 ... | reverse complement strand
ATTTGCGAACAGGCCACGCCCAATCTCGGGATAACTCAATCCTCGGGATTAGATCGCCATGCGGTCTTTAGTCGGCAACGTGTGGATGCCTTCAGGCAAAATAATGTGGCAAGTACCCAGAGCGCTCGTCAGTATAAGGACGCAACCGACCTAATTTGCCAACAGGCAGAAGCCTATGCCTACCTTATCCGCCGCTTAACACCTCTGGAGTGCGAACGCCTACAGGGATTTCCGGACGGATGGACGGACATTCCCGATGCTTCGGACAGCGCTAGGTATAAAGCGCTGGGCAATAGTGTGGCGATACCGTGTGTGGAGTTTATTATATCGCGGATCGCTGCAATGCTCCGCGCTGCATAATAGCTTTGGTGGTATCGCTGGCTTTCGCATTACTTCTTCGTTGGGTTTGGTGAATAGATTTTCTTGCCTTCTTTCAGTATGCTTTGCTTGCAAAATCGAGGAAAGGAGCAGAACCGATGGAGGGAAAAAAGAACCTCTGTGCCATGATATCCACCGATCTCCACGCAAAAATCATGGCAGAAAAAGAACAGCTGGAGCTGAACACACTGGCGGAATATGTGGAGCGCATCTTCACCGAACACTTTGAAGGAGGACAGATCAGCATGAAAGCAGAACGCACCTTGGCAGTACAGATCCCGGCAGAGCTCTTCGAGCGGCTGAAGGAATATCTGGTAGCCCACAACCTCAAGCAAAAGCAGTTCCTCATCCAGCTCATCGAAAGTGCGCTGGAAGATTCGGAAAAAGAATAACAACCACGAGGGAGACCGCGGAAGCAACCGCGGTCTCCCTCGTTCTCATCGGAGGTGATTAACCATGTACATTTATCCAGACAATCTGTCTGCAAAAGCTACTCTGTGGCTGTGGGAACTGCGGGACATTGGCATCATTGGCGTAGGACTTCTTCTCTCTGTCCTGGCGCTGACCCAGACTGGCATCGCTCTACCTCTGGTGCTGACGGTTGTCTTTGCCTTCTTGACCATCCGGCATGAGGGAACCAGCATTCTGGACTTCATCCGCTACGCTGCAGCATTCCTGCTGACAAAACAACAATACTACGAATGGAGACTTGACACATGAACAGAAAGCAGAAAAAGAAAGATGCCCGTGAGCAGTCTACTCGGCAGCTCATGGGCATTGATGATTTCACCGACTACGGCATCGCAACCCGCATGGGGAATCTGGTGTTTTTTGCTATTAAACCAACTAACATTTCTGTCTTACCGGGCTCCGGTGTAGGCGCGAGGATATATGCGCTTCTGAATGTCATTAAGGGGCAGGCGGAAATTGAAATGCTGGCTCTGAATTCGAAGGAGTCCTTCGAGAATAACAAGGATTTCTATCGACAGCAGGCGAATCTTGAGGATCTGCCCGCCATCCGAAAGCTGTTGGAGCAAGACAGCGCACACCTGGATCGCATCCAAGTGCTTATGGCATCCAGCCGGGAGTTTTATATTCTCGTTCGGCTACAGGGCAAAAAGGAATCCGATGTGTTCAGCTATCTCTCCCGCATCGAAAAGAGCATCAAGGATAACGGTTTCACCGTCCGTCGTGCCACCGAGCAGGATCTCAAAAGGATGCTGGGAGTCTACTTCGAGCAGAATGTGACCACCGAGCGGTTCGAGGATCACGATGGCGAACGCTGGATTATCTTCGGAGAATAATGGAGGATGGTTCACATGGCAAAAGATAAGAAAAAGGCCACCGCAAGGTATGTGGCTGATGCACCGAGCAAATCTTTTTTGGATATGATTGCACCCTCTGTGGTGAAATTCAATCCCGACCACTTTATCTGCGGCAACACCTTCCGTTGCGTATGGGCACTGCGAGAGTATCCGACTCAAACTGACGAGCAGGCACTGCTGCGGCACTTAGGTGAGAAGGACGGGATCACTCTGCGCATCTACACCCGCCAGCTCACACCTGCGGAGGAGGATCGCATCATCCAAAATGCAACAAATAAAAACCGTATGGGCAGCTCTAACACAAACGACTTGCGGCAGACGGTTACCGCTGAAAGCAATTTACAGGATGTGGCATCGCTGATAGCATCTATGCATCGCAATCGAGAGCCATTGTTCCACTGCGCGGTTTATCTTGAACTGACCGCCCCAGACTACGATGCGCTGAAGCTGTTACAGACCGATGTGCTAACAGAGCTGGTGCGTAGCAAGCTCAATGTTGATAAGCTCTTGCTCCGCCAGCAGCAAGGCTTCTGCTGCGTCAGCCCTGTGGGGTACAATGCTTTTGGTGCTCAGTTTGAACGTGTGCTCCCCGCCAACTCCGTGGCAAATCTCTATCCCTTCAACTATTCCGGCAAGACGGATGCCAAAGGTTTCTACATCGGCAAGGACAAATATGGAAGTAATATCCTTGTAGACTTCGATCAGCGCGACGAGGACAAGACCTCCGCCAATATCCTTATCCTCGGCAATTCCGGTCAGGGCAAATCCTACCTCATGAAGCTGCTCATCCTGAACCTGTTGGAGTCCGGCAAATCCATTATCACGCTGGATGCCGAGCACGAGCAGCAGGAAATGTGCGAAGCTGTCGGCGGCTGCTTTGCTGACCTTATGGCTGGTAAGTACATCATCAATGTGCTGGAGCCGAAATGCTGGGATGATGGCGGCGACCCGGACGATACGGCAGCACCGGAAGCATTCCGAAAAAGCACCCTGCTGGCACAGCACATTTCCTTCCTCAAGGACTTCTTCCGCGCCTACAAGGATTTCTCGGATGCCCAAATCGACACCATTGAAATCATGCTCTCCAAGCTGTATGGGAAATGCGGCATCACAGAGCGGACCAATTTCCGCCGTATGCGCTCGGAGGACTACCCCATCCTCTCTGACCTCTATGACCTGATCGAGGCGGAGTACAAAAGCTATGACATGGCCACCCACCAGCTCTACACTGAACAGATCCTGCGTGAGGTGCTGCTGGGGCTGCACTCCGTGTGCAAGGGCGCGGACGCGCAGTTTTTCAATGGGCACACCAACATCACCTCCAGTCGTTTCCTCGTTTTCGGTGTGAAAGGACTGTTGGGCGCAGCGAAGAATGTTCGCAACGCCATGCTTTTCAATATTCTGTCGTTCCTGTCGGACAAGCTGCTGACCGAGGGCAATACCGTGGCGGCACTGGACGAGCTGTATATCTGGCTGTCGAATCCCACAGCCATTGAGTACATCCGAAACTGCCTCAAGCGTGTCCGCAAAAAGGAATCCGCCATGCTGCTGGCTTCGCAGAATCTGGAGGATTTTGACCAGGAGGGTATCCGTGAGATGACAAAGCCGCTGTTCAGCATCCCGCCCCACCAGTTCCTGTTCAACGCAGGCTCCATCGACAAGCGCAGCTACATGGAGATGCTCCAGCTGGATGAGGCAGAATATAACCTCATCAAGTTCCCCCAGCGCGGTGTCTGCCTGTACAAGTGCGGCAACGAGAGGTATCTGCTGGAAGTCCACGCTCCCGCCTACAAGGAAAAGCTGTTTGGCACAGCGGGTGGCCGCTGATGGCAGTAACCGAAGGCATGATCGCCAGAGCCGCGGCAACAGCCCTTTCCAACGAGAATCTTCGCAAAGGGATCGGCTGGGGGCTGGTCGCTGTTCTCTCGCCCGTCATCCTCCTGATCGCCGCGCTGTGCTCCATCGGCACAGGCGGTGCGGATCACAACAACCAGGCGGTAGCCGCAGCCTTCTATGGGACGAGCTATTCGACCGAGGTGCCGATGGCATTCCGCTCTCACATTGAGGAGATGCGCTCCGCGTTTTCTCTTCTGGATTCGGCAGTCGCCTCCGTCAATGGGCAAATGGAAAGCGGAAACGGCCTTGACCCGATTCGGATCAAGGCCGTTTTTTATGCCCTCTGCTTTGGCGAGGATGCGCCGTCCGCACGGGCGGCAAGCCGCTTCGTAGAATGCTTCTACACTTGGGAAACCCGTACCCGCACGGTAGAAGTGGAGAACGAGGATGGTACGGTCACCAGTACAGAAGAAGAATACACCGTCGCTGTTCCGGTTTCGCTGCATCAGGCGTATGCAAATCTCGAAGCAGAGCTGGGCCGGACAATCACGGAGGATGATAAAAGCAACATCAACCACATCTATACCATGATCGCCGGCACCGAAGGCGGCGGAAATTACAATGGTGAATTCCTTCGCGGAGATGGAAGCAGTATCGACTTGGACATCTCTACCTTTGTTGATCCCGCCAACAAAAATGCAGCTGACCTTGTGACCTACGCCATCCACGCATGGGAGTCCGGCTGGGGCTATGTCTGGGGCACCTATGGTAATGTGCTGACGGAGTCACTCCTTGCCTACAAGGTATCACAATACCCGGACGGTGTTGGCAACCATGAGGACATCATCCGCGCCAATTGGCTGGGCGGCAGGACCGCCGACTGCGTAGGGCTCATCAAGGGCTACGGCTGGCTGTCCCCGGAAACGATGACCATCGACTATGGTACCCATGGGATGCCGGATATCGGCGCAAACCAGATGTACTATAACGCCAAAGAATCCGGACCCATTAGCACAATGCTGGACATCCCCGGCCTTGCGGTTTGGCATGAGGGACACATCGGTGTTTACATCGGCGGCGGTCAGGTCATCGAGGCCATGGGGACAAAGAATGGCGTTGTTAAAACGGAACTTGCAAAGCGCAATTGGACACACTGGTTAAAAATACCGTACATCAATTACAACTGAGGAGGATGCAACATGAATGTTTTAATGATAGAGCCGGGAAAAGCTCCGTATGTAACTGATATTGGAAATGATTTGCACAGTATGCAGCAGGCAGTCGGCGGATATATCCAGGCTGTGTATCCCTACGAGGAGGCGGTTGTGCTCGTCTGCAACGAGGAGGGGAAACTGGATGGCCTGCCGCTTAACCGTGCGCTCCGTGATGAGGATGGCGACATCTATGACATTGTTGCCGGAAACTTCTTCCTTGCTGGTATCGGTGAGGATGATTTTATAGATTTGCCGGACGAGCTTGTCGAGCAGTTTGCAGAGCAGTTCCGGCAACCGGAGGTGTTTGTGAATGTGGGTGGTCGGATCATGGCTTATCCAGTGGCGGAAGAACCGGTGCAGAATGGAATGTCATATTGACAATGATAGCAGCAAGGATTTCATCTATGTGCTTTCCTACCTTTACAAAAAATGTAGCAGCGGCAGGACTTGACTATGTGATTGGAGGACAGTAATGAAAAAAACGAATATCACACTTACCTTTGATGATGACAAGCTGGATGCACTGGAATTTTCCCTTCGCAAGGAACATTCTTCCGTGCAATCTCGAATGGACGATGCCCTCAAGCAACTCTATGAGCAGGCGGTACCGGAAGCTGTGCGGGAGTATCTGGACAGCAAAGCCGTCCCTGCGCCCAAGCCCAAGCGCACGGCCAAAGCCGCTACTCCGAAAGCGCCGATCTGTGAGCCAAAGCCTGCGGCAGTCACGGTGAAGGAGGGCAACTGAGATGGCGGATCATGTAGACATCACACTGTGGATCGACCGGCGTTGGAAGGATGCCATCGAGAAGCATCTCAAAGGTGAAACCTTGCAGGAGCATCTGGAAGATGTGCTGGACGAGCTGTGCAACCAGCTCCCGGAGCGGGAATACAAACGCATTAGTGCCGAGATCTACGCAGAGGATGCTGCAGAGCGTGAAGCGAGGGAGGGTGCCCGCACCTACGCCGCCTACCATGTGACGGAGCACGGGCAGGAGTGGTACTTCAAGACCTCGCCCGGCGAGGAGCTGTTGGTCGCCTGCAAAAAGCTGCGCGGCTATGTCGCCGCAGAGAAAGGCACTGCGCCGGACAAATTTATCGGAATGTTTTTCGGCGGGCAACCCATCACAGCAAAAGAGTTTGACGCTCTGACCGCTGTACGCATGGAGAACACCGGCAAGGTGCGCGGCGTGTTCGATGTGAACTTCGACAAGCGGGAGTTCTCTGCCGTACACATCATGGACGGCTGGCGAACCTGGGCGATGAGGGATGTCTCCCCGTCCGTCTACCATGCCACAAGGTCGCGCTTTGCTCCGGCGGATGAACAGCTCTCCAAACTATTGGAGCTGCTGGATGGCATGGAAATCACCTCGGCGGGACACCTCTCTGCGCGGAATTTTTCCTTCAGTGATGAGATCATGATGGAGGAAGACGGTAAGCTCAACTTCTATGTGGACGCAGATTTTGATGTGGACGCTGCCTTCGGAACCTTCGTCCTCACGGACAAAAACGATGACTGGCTCAACATCTATGCCAACTACGACATCGCGGAGGATAGACCCTGCGACACGCTGGAGCTGACGCTCTGCAAGGGTGACGACTCCGAGGAGAGCTGGAGCTATCCGCTCAACGCAGCAGAAAAGGATGTCCTGCTGCGGAAGATGGAGGAATTCTGTCAGCAGCAGACCGGCATGAGTCTCCGTGTCTACGCGCAGCAGTTCCGCGAGGAGCAGATGCAGGCACCGGAGATACAGATGTAACCACCGTGTCCGCCCTGTGAGCCGCTGTGTGCGGCTTTGGGGGCGAGGGTGGCATCCCTGCACCCCGGACAGGCATCGGCGCTGTTTGCCCCCGCTTTCGCCCCTCCTATGGGGAACTGTGCTGGGAACCCACCTGTTCGATAAAAGCACAAGATAAAGGCCCGGTGTCGTTTCCGCCCCGGACCGCCCACAAAGCCCCGCAGTGCGGGGCTTTTCAGCGTTTTGAATTGTAGGCGTTTTTGCTTGATTTCAAACAGGCTGTAGGCGTATTTTTTTCAAAAGCTCCGTGTCGCAGGGGTTTGCGCCCGCAAAAAGCGACATCAACAGAAAGGACGGCAACTATGTCAAAAGAACAAATGACCATCCGGCTTTATCCAGAAACGCGCAGACAAATGGATGGTTGGTTGGAAGAAAGCAACAGCAAAAACCGAAACGAATTCGTGGAAAAGGCTCTGCGCTTTTATATGGGCTACCTCGGCACGGAGAATATTACCGAATTTCTCTCGGACGCGCTGGTGGCGACGCTGCGCGGAATTGTAGCAGACAGTGCAAATCGTACCAACAGTCTCCTGTTCAAATGCGCGGTAGAGCAGGGCATCATGGCGCACACCATCGCCGCCCACTTCCGGGATACGCTGGAGGATCGCCGCGCCCTGCGCGGGTATGTGGTGGACGAGGTAAAGCGCACCAATGGTCAGATCAGGTTCGAGGATGCCCAGGATGTCCAACGGCAGCTGCCGGATGACACATGGCGAGATTGATATTTATTTCTCCATACATGAAGGGCGGCAGAGATGCCGCTCGGCTGGCCCATCGCACCCGCTACTTCGCCACCCGTGAAGGTGTGCAGCTCCTCAAGGATGACAATGCCCATCTTCCTGTCACGAAGAAACAGCAGCAGTACATCCAGCGTCTGCTCCGTAGCTTCCCAGAGGCAAGGGAGCTGCCGGAGTATGAGAACTATGCAAACACACCTAACCGAAAGACTGCCTTTGCTTTCATCGAACAGATCCACGAGGACTTCATTGAGCCGATGGATAGCCGTGAAAACTATCTTGACTATGTCGCAAACCGTCCCGGTGTAAAATCGATGGGCGAACACGGCTTGTGGAATGCCCATGGCAAGGTGCCATCGCTGGAGAACGCTATTGCGGAGGTAGCGCAGCACACGGGAAATGTGTGGACACCGATTATCTCCCTCTCTCGCGAGAATGCAGAGCGTCTGGGTTATACCGACCTTAAAAACTGGCAGGAACTCATCAACGCATCTATCACCGACATCGCCAAGGGCTATAAGATCCGTCCGAGCCATCTACGCTGGTATGCTGCTCTCCATGAAAAAGAGAAGCACCTCCATGTCCATATGATTATCTTCTCCGCTGACCCGAAAGAAGGCTTTCTCACCAAGCAAGGTATCCGCAGCATCAAGTCCGCACTGGTCAGCACGATCTACCGGAACGACCGCCTGCACATCTATGAGCAGAAGGATGAACAGCGCGGCCTGCTCCGGCAGGAGGCGGAAGCACGGATGGCAGCGCTCATCGGGCAGATGGCTACCGGTGCTCTGCAAAGCGATAAGCTGGAGCTGTTGGTGACGGATCTCGCCCAGCGGCTTCAAGAAGTTAGCGGCAAGAAAGTCTACGGTTATCTGCCGCCTCGTGTCAAGCGCATCGTGGATGAGATCGTGGATGAACTGGCAAAGGACGAACGGGTATCGTCCGCCTATGCTCTATGGCAGGATCTCCGAGAGCAGCTTTGCATTGATTATAATCAGACTCCACCGCAGCGTGTACCGCTGTCGCAGCAAAAGGAGTTCAAGACTGTACGCAACATGGTCATCCGAGAAACGCTACGACTCTCGGAAATGGACTTCACCTTCGAGGATGATGCCATGCAGGATGAGCCAGAGCTGGAAGAACCGCCTGTTCCTCCAGATCCAAGTGCGGAGCGGATGATCCATCAGCAGGCGCGGTTTTACCGCAGAGCAAAAAGCATGTTAGATGCTGTGGACGCAGATCCCAGTGAGAAGTCAATGGCATTGGTTACCCTCCACCGTTTGTGGGAGGAGGGATATACTATTGCTGCTCATCAGCTTGGCAAATCGTATCGAGATGGAGTTGGAAGTTCAGTTGACCAAGAGTTGGCGACAGAGTGGTTTCAAAAATCGGCGGAGGCCGGAAAAACTTGCTCCGCATACGCGCTGGGCAAACTGCTGCTGGAGCAGGAGCAATTCCCGCAGGCCCTTCACTGGCTGCGGCAGGCAGCGGAGCAGAACGATCCATACGCGCAATACCGGCTTGGCAAGCTGCTGCTCACCGGCGCGGAGGGTGTGCCGAAGGATATAGATGCGGCCATTCAGCTTCTGAAGAATTCTGCCACGCAAGGGAATTCGTTTGCCCAATACACGCTGGGGAAACTCTATTTGCTGGGGCGCGAGGTGCAAGCGGACCGTGAAGAAGCTCTGCGCTATTTCGCACAGGCGGCAGCGCAGGGCAACACCTACGCGCAGTATTTCATTGGCCATCAGGAGGACTTCGTCGGTGCGGCGGTGGGAACCGCTATCCTTCGGATGCTCCATCAGATGAGCCGCATATTCCGCGAGAACGCCGCCCAGCCTGCCATCTATGCAGGGATGCAGATCGACAAAAAGCGTCGCCGCAGATTGCAGGAGAAGCGCATGGCAATGGGACACAAGGCGGATGACCATGAGGATCGCGGACTGACGCAACAGACACAATAAGGGAGGGACTATGTCAAAGTACATTCCGTTTACAACCGAGCAGAAAGAACGAGCCGCATCGGTAGACTTGGAGGAGTTTCTCCGCCGCCGAGGGGAAAAGCTCATCACCTCCGGCAGGGACAAACGCCTTGCCAGCGACCACAGCATCACCATCCGCGGCTGCGAGTGGTTCGATCACGCCACCGAACAGGGCGGCAGAGCCATCAGCTTCGTCAAGCAGTTCTATGGACTCAGCTACCCAGACGCCATGTCTCTGCTCCTCGGCGATGATCTCGGCGGAAGCTACCCTGCGGCAAAGGAGAAGGAGTTGGGGCCTGCAAAACCCTTCGCACTCCCACCGCAGAGTGAGTCCATGCGCCGTGTGTATGCCTACCTGCTGCATAAGCGTTGCATCGACCGCGAGATACTCAATGCCTTCATGCGCAAGAAGCTCATCTACGAAAGCTGTGAAAGATCCAGGGACGGGACAAGGGAATATCACAACGCCGTGTTCGTCGGATTCGATGAACACGGCGTTCCCCGTCATGGGCATAAGCGCGGGCTGTATACCATGGGGCAAAGCTATCGCGGCAACATTGAGGGCAGCGACCCGAAGCACAGCTTTCACTATCTTGGCGGTGATGACACGCTCTATGTCTTCGAGGCCCCTATCGACCTGCTCTCCTACATCTCCCTTTTCCCGGAGGGATGGCAGGAGCATAACTATGTGGCCTGCTGCGGGACATCCTCCATCCCCGTGCTGGAGATGCTGCGGCAGCTCCCGCAGCTCCAGCAGGTGTACCTCTGCCTGGACAATGACGCTGCCGGTCATGCCGCCAGTGAGCGTATGGCGAAGTTGCTGGAGGAGCGTGGTATCTCCGCAGAGCGGCTCGTACCGCAGCAAAAGGACTGGAACGATGATCTCAAGGCAGAACAGGAAAACAAAATGGAAAGGAGCGAGCTATGCCAAACCTTCTGCTGACAATGTGGGACACGATCAAAAGCTCCAACATCGGGATATTGGTCGCGGCAGGGCTGGGGATGTTCGCTGTCATCGGCGGCCTCGCCATGTTGTCCTATCACTACACTCTCGGCAGTATCAAGTCCCGCACCGTGGGTGACGGACAGCACGGCACGGCGCGTTGGGCGACCGATAAGGAGATCCGCCAGACCTATGCCCATGTGCCGTTCAAGGTCAGAGACTGGCGCAAGGGAGTAAGCCTTCCCACAGAGCAGGGGCTGGTGCTGGGCTGCAAGGGCAAGAAGGGTGAACTGACTGCGCTGGTGGATAGCGATGATATCCATTGCCTGATGATCGCCGCCTCCGGCGCGGGCAAGACGGCTTTCTTCCTCTATCCCAACCTTGAATATGCCTGCGCGTCTGGCATGAGCTTTCTGGCGTTGGATACCAAAGGTGATCTCGCCCGCAACTACGGCTCTATTGCCAAAAAGTATTACGGCTATAAGCATATCTCCGTTATAGACCTGCGTAATCCCACCCGCTCGGACGGCAACAATCTGCTGACGCTCATCAACCGCTATATGGACATCGCCAGAAAACAACCGGACAACCTCGCTGCCCGCGCAAAGGCGGAGAAGTATGCCAAGATTCTTGCTAAGTCCATCGTAAGCCCGGAGGGGAACTCCGACCACGGGCAGAACGCCTTCTTCTACGATGCGGCGGAGGGCTTGCTGTCTTCCACGATCTTGCTGCTTGCAGAGTTTCTGCCGCCGGATGAGGAGCACCCGGAGGAGCGGCGGCACATCGTGTCGGTATTCAAGCTGGTGCAGGATCTGCTGGAGCCGGCGCGTGGTGCGCGGGGACGCTCCCGCTTTCAGCTGCTCATGGACAAGCTGCCGTCCGAGCACAAGGCGCGCTGGCTGGCAGGCGCCGCACTCAACAGCTCCGAGCAGGCGATGGCATCAGTCATGTCCACGGTGCTGTCCCGGCTCAACTCGTTCCTCGACAGTGAGCTGGAGCAGATCCTGTGCTTCGACAGTGCCATTGACGCCGAAATGTTTGCGGCGGAGAAATCCGCCATCTTCCTCATCCTGCCGGAGGAGGATCAGACGAAGAACTTCATGGCTGGCTTGATGATCCAGAACCTCTCCCGTGAGCTGTTCGCGGTAGCGGATGAGAACGGTGGCAAACTGAAAAACCGTGTTATCCTTTTTTGTGATGAGCTGGGTACCATGCCGCCCTTTGATATCCTGCCGCTTTTCAGTGCTGGACGCTCTCGCCGCCTGACGCTGGTCCCCATCATCCAGTCACCGGCGCAGCTGGAAAAGAACTATGGCAAAGAAGGTGCATCCATCCTGATGGATAACTGCCAGGATGTGATCTGCGGCGGCTTTGCCCCCAACAGCGAGGCGGCAGAGACTTTTTCAAAAGCTCTCGGCAGCCGCACGGTGCTCTCCGGCTCTGTGAGCCGAGGGAAAAACGATCCCAGCCAGAGCCTGCAGATGATGGAGCGCCCCCTGCTGACGGCAGATGAGCTCAAGTCGATTCCGAAAGGCAGCTTCATCGTTCAGAAGACCGGATGCCACCCCATGCGCACCCGCCTGCGCCTGTTCCTTGAATGGGGTATCACCTTCGAGGAGGAATACCGTGTGGAGGAGCAGGTGACCCGAAAAGTCTATTATGCCGACCAGAATTCGCTGACCCGCGCCATCATGCGAAAGTATCCGCCCAAGCTGCCGGAGCAGCAGACCAACCGCTCCGTTAAGGGCGAGGGGCAACTCTATGATGCGCCCGTGCAGGAGATGGTGGTGGCGGAGGACATCGACTATGACCGTATGCCGCACAAGCGCACCCCCTACAATCTTCCCCGGCAGGAGGTGGACCGGTGAGCTACTTTGACAGCATTTACGCCGACACACTCCTGCCGCCCAGGGCTGTATCCGTTTATATGTACCTCAAGGACCGGTCCAATAGCGCGGGAAGCTGCTGGCCGGGCATCAAGACGATTGCGCGAGATATGAACCTCTCCCGCAGCACCGTCAAGCGGGCGCTGGCGGATTTGGAGCAGCACGGCTATCTTGCCAAGCTGCCCCGATACCGCCCCAATGGGAGCAACACCTCCAATCTCTATACGCTCAAATAAAGCAAAAGTGGTTGGTATCATAATGTGATACCAACCACTTTACTCGAATAAAGAGAAAGATTACATCGCTCCGCCAAGAGAGAGTTATGTCTATTTGCTGGACCGAGGATGGGTTCAATATGGCCCCACCAGAACAGCCCACTCTATCAGAGATTAAGACAGAGAAAGAACTAAGATAGATAGGCAAGCCGCCGTCAAAACATGTTAAAGATTCAAGGCATCTATATCCATTTTTCTATCTGACAAGTAATGGGCATACACCATGCGGGCAGGAAGGAAACGAACCTTAATATTCTGTAGTCCAAGTGCTGAAAGCATCTCCATAGAAGCCTCGCCACGATCCTCTATTTCCTCACTTTCGGTCGGCATTAGAAAACAGTTTTTTACGCCAATAAAACCGTGATCTGTTATGAATTTCTGATACGCCAACTGGTAGAGATACTGTTTGGTAATCGACTCAATTCCAGGCTGTCCCTTTGGAATGCGGCCGTGTTCAAGTTCCGCGTTATAATACTTCGCATCAAAAATTATGAATTGCCCATCTTTTATCGAAATCAAATCGGGAATCAGCGTGTCATTTGCAGTTTTGCCCGTTGCCGTCCATAAAGGTTTTTCAATCAAGTCAATCAGTCTTTGGTTTTTATTGTATTCCGCTTTCAGCGGCATCGGCAATATAAGTGCGCTAAGTCTAACATCAAGCTGATTATCCATGATGTCCGCGCAGATGCCTTCCCATACAAGATTGAAGCTGCTTGTGCCAAACAATGATAAACAATCCGTATCATATAGACTGCCGCTGTGGTCGATGTAGGCATAGATTGTCTTAAGAATAAGCTGCTTTCTTGTGTTGAACTGGATATTCAATTCTTTCTCAATCCGATAAAGGATGTATTCCTCATCACCGAAATCATCCAGCCTTTCATCTGTTAAATCCACCCCTGTCATTTCAAAGAGGTCAAGAAGCTCCGCATCCCTCAACTCTTCAGATGCCTTGGTTAAGATGCATTCATGTAGCCGTTTGAAATAATCAAAATCATCAGTAACGCGCTTCTTTGTCTTAAGGTCAGTATAGTACGGACGATTATTCGAGAGCATGGTGAATGTCTCGTTTATCGTCTTATCCCACAAAATCTCTCCAGAGCCGTTACTCTCAATACGGTTCTCAGTATTGTTATAAACGCCATTCTCGAAATAATCCTGTAGCAGGAACAGTAGCACCGCAAGAAGATTGAACGCGCTACTTTCGCTGCTGTCATTGAATATCCGAACAATCTGTTCTTTTGTGTTGTATTTTTCAAGAACCTTTATCACTTGGCGAAGTTCTTCCTTGGGCTGTTCCGCATGTAGCAGGTACTTTGGATAGCATTTCATGACACGCCCGGCAACTACTATTACACCCACGAAAGTGAACACATAATAGTATTCATCCTCACCTGCTTCTACATCAGCGACTTCGATGTCTTCGTCAAGAAGGTCGGACATATCCCTTTGAATATCCGATACTCGGACTGCTTTCAAAACGCCGAACTCCTTTAATTTCCGAATCAGCGGGATTGCCTTTTCTTCAGTACACTCCAGTATCCTGCACAGGTCTTTTTGTGTATATCTTTTTTGCTCTCTTACAAATTCAGAGATCATTTATTGCGACCTCCTCAGTTTTCTTCGTTAGGCGGCGTCCACTGCGGCTCCTCCGGCTCGGTTTCAAGCTGAATATCATGGTTGAAGATACCGATGCCTTTCATGTCAAACTCTCTGCATATTTCGGAGTAACGAGTGCTGTTCTGGAAACACCCCTCAAACAACTTAGCCCTTTTTTGCCTTGCGGCATCCTCAAAGAGATACATGATAACCTTGTTCTTGAAAACACGGATGAATCTCTCTCTGTCAATTTCATCCCCTTCTGACGGAACCACGATGTTCCTCGAAATGAAATATGGCCCAAGCTGTTTATCCTCATTTATTTTCTCTTTTGCAAGGAAATGGTTGATGGCCTTTCGCAGTTTATTCCATTCAACCTTCTGTGACTTGTCATCCGCAAGGTATACATATTTCCCGCGAATCTTCTCGTCACTATCGTCTATGCCAAGATAGGTGAAGTCCCAGCGTCTCTTAAACGCAGTATCCATCGGGAAAACACCCTGGTCGGCACTGTTCATAGTCGCCCAAATAAACATATTATCGGGAATACGAATCTTGGTATAATCCTCCGGCCTGCCACCAAGTTCCCGTGCGAGGTATGCCTTTATATCCTCAGACGTCTGAATCGGATACTCGCTGACTTCATCATCACCACGATCAAGAAGCTGGAATATATCTCCAAAAACGGCGGCTACATTTGCTCGATTTATCTCCTCGATTATGAGAAGAAATGGCCTAACATTCGCATTTCGACTATTTTTCAGGGCTTTAACATATACCCGCATGAATGGCCCCGGAACATAGGCATAAGTAATGGTGTCATTGCCTTGACTATCCTTAGATGGAACAGGTTTATATGTCCCCACGAAATGAGCATAGGCATAATCAGGATGGAATGTAACGCGCTCATAGTCATCCTCATTATTTTCACCAATAAGCTCTTTCGCTTCCTTGTTTATCGTATAGCTCTTGCCGGTACCGGGTGCGCCAAACAAGATACGATTCCTCTCAAAAGAAGATTGATAACCCGTGTTGAATCTAATCGGTATGTATTCGTCGGCAGTAGCAGAAGAATCCTCCGATCCGTTCGACCAGTAATACTTTCTATACAGGAACAAAAGGTTTTCGGGCTTTTTGATTTCATAACAGGTCGTCAGGTATCCCTCATCTTCCGGGAGTCTATCCGATTCGTCGAAAGAAGAATGCCATACTCCAGATTTCTGATGCGCCATATTCTCATTCGCATCATAAAAATACGGAGAGAGACCATCCACAAAAGCTATCAATTGCGATCCATCCATCACGGTAATAACGGAAGATGACGATGTCTCATAGAAAGACTTTATTTCTCCGGCTTTTCTTGATGCGTTTTTTTTGTCGCTCTGATAATAATGTGTCGACAGGGATTCAGCCACTTTGTCCCTGTCAAGAGTGCCATTCTTGATATAGTTAAGTAAATCGCCAGTTTCTTTCCAGCCTATAGCGACAATACCTTTCTCTTTCCATTTTTCAGCATAATGTTCAGAATCATCAGAAGAACCCAGTCTATAGAAATGACGGATTTCTCCAAACATCGCATAGCAGATATCCTGGAAATGCGGCGACATATAGCTTGTCCTCTTTTTGATGAGAGTAAGCTGTCCGTTCATCCCATAATATTTTTCACTTGGATTAATTCCAAACCCAAACAGAATGTGTTTGAGCCAATCGGTTACATACCATCCGATAAATTGATCCGGAAAAATCATGTGGAAATACTTCTGTACCCATGCATAGGTAGCAAACTTTCCCATCAACGCATTCAAGTCATCATCCAGTTTTTCATAAGCCTCAACAGAATCAAGTGCTCTGGATTGAATCATCTCACAAGCATTCACAAGGTTGTCACGGATTGTTTTCCCAAACTGCAACGCTTCTGCCTCTGAAAGAACTTGAGGTGTCTTAGGGGCACCTGTTGTCCATTTCCCATCTTCTTGACGTTGGAAAAGACCGAACTTGAAAGATGAACCGCCTGAAATACTTCCGAAGGTTCTCTTCAATTTCGGATTAAACTCCAGATGATAGCAAAGGCTGTCATTGTTTCCATCCGCCGTCAGGAAAATATAGCCCAGCAGCTCATCGTCGCTCAATGATTTCAGAACTTCCGGGGCAAATTTCTCTTTGAAATCATTAAGCAGACTAACGATTTCATCCGTTGGAGTCTCGAACTTGACGGTGTGGTTATTAGGATAATCCATCACCAAGTTCGCGGCCTGTTCATATATCATGGATTCTTGTTGCATGATTCAATCCTCCTTTATTTGCTTTCCTTAAGGACATACTCGATACTGTTATCGTAATCACCGTAAAAATCGAACCAGTCCTGCTTGAAGTTATCATCCTTGTACTCCCAGAAGGAGGACGGATCAGAAAGACGGCTACAAACATAATCTACGGCCTTTCGTTCCTTTATCGAATAAGTGGATAAAGCGATGGTATTTCCATCTCCGCTAACATTAAAAAGAAGCGTTTGTGAAAGCAACTTCATCCAATCTGCCATATTTCTTCTGGCTCTTGTTAACGGTTGAAGCTGCGGACCATCATGCCGTGATTCTATGATACTTTCAGTACAAGGCAAATAATCCGACATATCCGTACACCGTACTGCATAGCCCTGCATTTCATCCAGCGACAGTATCGGCTGTTCACCGCTTTCCCACAATTTATATAAAATCTTCCATATCAGCGCCGCCGGTCTTATTTGGATATTGTAATGTGCCTGTAACTCCGTGAAAGATTCATAGTTGAAGTTCTCGCCATAGCTCTGCATCAAAGATGGGCTTAGTTGAGACTTATGCCCATTGGGATATTGATACCTTAGTAATTGCAAGGTGATCAATTCCGAATATGAAAGGCTCTTGTTCAAATAGGCCATTGCTATAGGCGTGAGTGTAAGCACCTTGCTTATCCTGGTGGAGTATATCAGTCCAAACTCACTCAAAATCTGCTGGTAATCTCTCCAAGCATCAACCTGATTGCTATCTGCCCGAACATTAGCTGTAAGGATTCCGTTATCTACGAGATAGCCGTTTATTTTCTCCGCATCTATAGTTTCTCCCTTGCACAGGAGACAAGCGTTCAACAGGCCATCGAACACCTCGGCTTTTAAGACACCGGCGTGTTGAGTAATTGGCCATGATAAACCTTCATATGGAATATTAGGATACATTTTGCGCCTCCAACACTTTTCTGATAGCCGACAGTATTTCATATGCCAATAATGGTGGCACAGCATTTCCTACCTGTCGATATTGCTCGGTTCTTGAGCCAGAAAACTCATACCAATCAGGGAAACTCTGTAAACGCGCAGTTTCTCTAACCGTCAAAGCTCTCGGCTCATATGGATGAATAAACGGTCTTGCACCTCCTGCAGAAGAACCAATCATCACCGTACCCGATGGCATATCTGGTCTAAGCCTGTCTGAATAAGAGCCGCGATCCCTTCCTCCTTGAGGAACTGCTTCAAAACGCTTTCTTACAGCTTCCGTATGAACTCTTATCACTTGATTCGGCAATCCATCCACGCTTTCCAAAGCATACTTGCTTGGCATCTTATCAGGAAGCTGATCATGCAAAGGACCTGTTGCGCTTGTTGGAAAGGAAAAGGATTCGCAAGATATGTCAGGCCTAAATCCAACGATGAAAATCCGTTCTCTTTCTTGCGGAATACCGAAGTCGGATGCATTTAATTTGGTTCTATACAATTGATAGCCTGTTTCGTTTTCAATGAACTCCAAGAGATTACTAAAATCCTCTCCGTGATTTACTGTCATTAAACCAGGAACATTTTCAAACATAAACACCTTCGGCCTTAACCCGGAAACAAGCTCAAAATACTTTATAGTCAATTTGCCTCTTGGATCATCCAAAGACTGCCTTTTGCCCATAATACTAAATGCCTGACAGGGTGGACCGGCTATAATTAAATCCACATCGCCTTCAACATTAGCCAAACCTCTGATTTTTTCAGCGGTTAAATCCATTGCATCATCGTTATACACAGAAACATGGGGCAGATTAGCTTTTATTGTCTCTGTATATGCCGCAATAATATCGCTCACCAATAGCGTCTTGAACCCAGCAAAATGCGCACCGAGATCAAGACCGCCGCCACCGCTGAACAGACTGATACAGTTATATTTATAATCAACTTCCTTGCTGAATGAGTTCAGCCTCTGAAGATATATATTCGTTTTCTTTTTGCTCAAAACAGTCACTCCTCCTCATATCCAATTGCTGCCGTAATATCCCTGAAAACAGAGTTAATTACAGGGGGGCAAACCGCATTGGCCAATTGTTTAGCTGCATCCGTTCGAGAAACCGCAGTAAAATCATAATTATCCGGAAATCCCATAACTCTTTTCATTTCGTTAACGCTCAAGTGCCTACGCTCTTTTGAAAGAATCGGTATGTGCGCTCCTCCGCCTGAGTTCAAAACGGTAAGCGTAGGCAAAGGACTGTCAATTGACAATGCCCTTACGCCACTCGACCTCACCTGGAATACGCAATCGCTGAGGTCACAATTTGTTGCGATACGTTCCAATGATTTTCTTGTTCGAGGAACATCAAACGACATCTCGTCTATGGTTTTGATGCCCAAATAATAGTCGATGTACTCATCCCATCTTTTAGTAACAGGGATAGAGCGGTCACCGTGAATGATATAAGGTCGAAGAGCCGTCTTTTCTGTTCTTTTCTTTGTAAATTCAACTATACGCCCTTCATAAATGTCCTTACGCAAGCCCACAATATAGATGCGTGAACGACTTTGAGGGATTCCAAAATATGCACTGTCCAATATGGCCGAAGATATGTTGTATCCAGCGCCCATCAGCTTTTCAGTAATAACTCGAAAGGTCCTTCCTTTATCGTGCCTAACCAAATTGGGGACATTTTCCAAAAACACTATTTGAGGCTTTTTTGCCTCAATTACAGACATTAGCCTGAAAAAGATTGTTCCTCTCGAATCCTTAAATCCGAGCTCTTTTCCTGCAGCAGAGAATGGCTGGCATGGAAAACCCGCACACAGCATATCAAAATCAGGCAGAGTAGATGGATTAATCTCAAAAATATCCTTTGAGTCAAACCCAATTCCGAAGTTCTGCCTATAGGTTTTTTCGCAATTTTCATCGATTTCGTTTGTATAAACCGGCTCAGCCTTTATTCCTGATGCCTCAATTCCAAGTCGAAAACCGCCAACTCCCGTGCAGAACTCAGCGTATCGAATCGGTTCTAACATGGTTTTACTTCCTCTCATACTTTCTCAACTTTATCTTTTGTTGGTGCAACTAAAAAAATCCCTTTCCTCGTCATCAATAAACTCCATGATGTCCCCGACATCGCATTTCAGCGCACCACATATGCGCAGCAGAACATCTGTGTTCACATTTCCGCCTTTTCCAAGTTTGGCAACGGAGGTGGCACTGATACCGCTCATCTCCCGTAGAGTCTTTTTATTTATTCCTCGGTCAATAAGGAGTTTGAAAAGCTTGTTGTAGCTAAAACGCATTTGCATTACCTCCGTGATTTTCCTCTTTCTTTTTAATATGCTACATTAGTTACTTCACATCCTCGCCGGTATCAAAGATATCCCGGATGGAGCGCTCGATGCTGACCGCACTGTAATAGGTAATGTGGGCAAACCTGCGAGTTCTGAAGTCCCATTTTCTATAATTAACGCGTGATGCGGCAAGTGGTACGCACCTCCCATGTGAAAGTCCAATGCTCTAGATTGCATTATAACGCAAAGCAACGCAAGAGTCTATAAAAATCTGCGAACGCGAAATTAACTTCCCTCAAGCCACTCTAACTTTGCGATTGCGAGTGAAATGAACTGCCTTTTGATGCATCTGACCGATTACCGATAGCTCACGCCACCTGACGGATGACGGAATATCTCAATAGTAATCTGATGTACAAGAGAACTGCAATTCCGGAATAGAGGAAACTCCTACAAGACTGTGGCCAGTTTATTATCATCGTTTTGCGCTGTTTCCTCGAAAAACCTTCATTTTCAATACGAGGAGGCTTTTCCAATGATTATCAAGTACAGGCTTTCAACCGACGTGATGACAGCGGTCAAGGCCTCGAAAGAGATCGATACCGTCATCCTAGACTTCCGGCGCGAGGAACACGCCAACAGCAAATGCCATCGCTATCACACGGCATTCTCATTCGATGACATGGACTACGAATACAAGGGCTACTTCCTCTCTGTGGACAAACTAAAAAAGCATTTATGGAGAAGAAGTTGCCAAAGGGCACAGAGCTACTCTGACATCCGTGAAAGTGAAAATGCTATCGAACCCACGTAGCCGGGAGCAACAATATCTGTAATTTTTCTTAAAGACCTTTCTAAAGGGAAAACGACGAACTCAAAGAGTGGCTGAATAAACAAACCTGAATATACTAAAGGTCCATCGGACATTTGTCTGATGGGCCTTTCGGATTATTACTTTGTCTATACGCTATCTGACTCGGCAAAAAAGTCGCTTAATGTGACTCCCAGCGCAACGCAGATACGCTCAATCGTGGGAACCCCCAACTGACTTCCGCGCATCTCAGCATTCTTCAAGGTTGAATATGATACATCACACAGCTGAGATAGCTTGAAAAGTGAGAGGTTACGCTCGTCAGCCAGCTGCATCACTCTTGCTATCGTATCCATATAATCCCCGCCTTTCTACACCCTATCCCGCCATTAATTCTAAAGGGAATGTAGTCCAATATTCTGTACTCAAAGAACTCGACCTACGACTTGAAATCTCGAGTCGGGCATGATCGCCTTGGGCTCGTATGCTTGATTATAGGACAACATCACGGGCTGCATGTGCAGGCAACCATAGCTGTCAGTGAATGCGTCCCTTTGTTGTTCATTTGGCTCCTGCTCACTGTACACCTTCAAGTAGCCATCGCCATCATAGACAAAGATGCCGACCTCTCCAACGGCCAAGGTCTCGCACTCCTCGACCCATACAATCTGACCGTCATGATAAACAGGCTCCATACTGTCGCCGGAAACCCGTACACCAAAATCAGCACCCTTTGGAACTGATTTTTCGGGAAAGCTAACCATCTCAAAGTTGCCCTCATCGAGAAATTCGCCGGTACCAGCGGATACCGCAAGATTACTCACAGGCATCTCTATGTACTTGAGAATGCTGACCACCTTTGGCTGCGGCTTATACTTCCCCGACGCAATCAGGTCATCCTTGTACTCCCTGACTTTTGCCAAGCCTGCATCATTGAGTGCCGGTGTATGACTGCTGCAAAAATAAGAAACATCCACATCCAGATCAAGCGCATGACAGACAGCCACCAGCTGATAGGCGTTTGGTAAAGCACTGCCCTTTGCCCACTTATTAATGCCGCTGGGGGACATCGTTACCCCATACTGCCGCAAAAGTGCGCTGAAATCGACGAGGCTGAGGCCAGCCTTGCGGCGTGCTTCATCAATGCGGACCCCAATAACATTTTCTTGACGCTCTGTCTCTGCATTATAGTTCGCGTGATTCGTTATCGGGAGAGAAAGAATTTTAGCTTTGCTCTTACTCATAATAGCAACCGCCTTTTCTGTTTATGGCTTCAGTATATAGTGGAAAAGACTCGCTGTCAATAGAAAATTGACTATTACTCTACAAATGCGACATTGACATAGATAAATAATCCGCTTATTATAGAGGCACACGAGCAAGATAAGAGGTGAAAACGCATGGATAATGAGCGTGTCATCCTACACAGCGACATGAACTCCTTCTACGCATCCGTTGAAATGATGCTTAACCCAGAGTTCAAAGGAAAACCTGTTGCGGTGTGCGGATCGACCGAAGAACGTCATGGTATTGTCTTGGCCAAATCAGACTTGGCCAAGAAAGCCGGAGTGAAAACGGGCATGGTGAATTGGGAAGCTCGGCAGCTTTGCCCAGGACTGATCGTTGTGCCGCCTCAGTACGACCAGTACCTCAAGTATTCTAAGTTGGCCCGTCAAATTTACCACCGATATACGGATCTTGTTGAGCCATATGGCATGGATGAATGCTGGCTTGATGTGACCGGTTCTGGTGTCTGCGGAACGGGCATGGAGATCGCCGAGGCAATCCGGCAGACAACAAAAGAGGAGCTTGGCCTAACGGTCAGCATCGGTGTGTCATTCAACAAGATTTTTGCCAAACTCGGGTCGGACATGCGAAAGCCGGATGCGATCACCGAAATCAAATGGGACAACTTCAAAGAGAAAATCTGGCCTCTCGATGCTGCAGAGCTACTTTATGTGGGCAGAGCCACAGAGAATAAGCTGGCTCAATACGGAATCCGCACCATCGGGGATTTGGCAAAGACTTCTCCGGATACACTGCGGCATATGCTGGGAATCAATGGTCTTAAGCTCTGGATGTATGCAAACGGAACGGATACTTCTCGTGTTATGCATAAGGACTTTGTCAGCCCCGTCAAGTCCATCGGGCACGGAATTACCTGTACTGCTGACCTGCAAACGCCGGAAGATGTGTTTCGCGTTATGCTGGAATTGAGCCAGGATGTCGGGCATCGGCTCCGCGTCCATGAGTTGATGGCGTGTGGTGTTCAAGTCTCCATCCGGACAAATGACCTGTATGGCTCACAGTACCAGTGTAAGCTCCCATTCAGAACGCAGCTCCCCAACGAAATCGCCGGAGCAGGCTTTCATCTTCTTATGGAGCGGTATCGGTGGGATAAACCAATTCGAGCTGTCACGATTCGCGGTATTGATTTGGTATCGCAGAAAGATGCAGAGCAACTCTCTATGTTCGTGGATCATCAGAAGCGGGATCGCCGTATTCTTCTGGAGGACGCTGTCGAGGACATCCGAAGGAGATTTGGCAAACGCGCCATTTCCTATGCCATTCTTATGGGCGACTTAAAGATCCCCGATGACGGCAGGCAGTTGGTGACCATGCCCGGACTTATGTATCAGTAACTACCGCCGACGGAAGGGAGAAACCGTTTGAGATGAAAATGCAATTTCATAAAGCTGTGGTGGAGGTATTAGTTATCGTAGCCATAGACCGAACCAAGACGCCTGTCTCTCTGACCTTTGAAGATGGGAAGGAATACTCTATCGACCGTGTCTGCAGCAGGCAGAGAGCAGCAGCAACGAAAGTCGGTGGAACAGGTATCCGTTATACAATTATGATTGGAGGAAGACAGACCTATCTCTTCGAAGACGAGGATCAGTGGTTTGTTGAAGCAAAGAACCTCCATATATAGGAGATATGCAATTGAAATATCTATCGCGCAATGATCTCGAAACTATCGGCGGGAGAGTCATCGCAGCATATAAGAGACTTCCGGCTATATCTGGCCAAGCGCTGGAGCGAGTGGATATCGACTTTCTCTGCCAAGAGCTTCTGGGACTTCGTATCGATTATGCTCGGTTATCTCTGAACGGCGAAAAAATCGGCCTGACATCTTCTTGCGATATAGGCGTAGAGGTATTCCCTAAAGATCCAAACTCCACGGAAGAACAGTATTATATGCTTGATGGAAAAACCATTTTGATTGAAAGTGATCTCATGAAAGAGGGTGCCAATATAGGCCGCAGGAACTATACCGTTTCCCACGAGAGCTGTCACCATATTCTGAAAATGCTGTTTCCGCACGACTACGGAGCCCAAGCAAGTGGGCGTTCCGTTCACTGTTGTTATCGAAGCAACAGAGGAAATGGGGATTGGGAGGAGTGGCAGGTTGAAACACTGGCTGCCATGATTTTACTTCCGCCCGAGTGTGTAGTTCGAAGCATGGAGCGATTCGGCCTTGGAACCCAGATGCGCCTTCTAAACCGAGTGTTTGCCCCTGCCGATTACAAGAAGTTCGAAGCGATGGCATCATTTATGGGGGCTTCTAAAACAGCGCTGTCCATTCGAATGATGCAGCTTGGTCTTCTGAAAAGAAATGATCTTTCCGACCCTTATAGTTTGGTTCGAGTCGAAATGGATGAGGAGGACCGTATACTATGAAACCTAACTCGTATGAAATCAAAGTTGTAAAGCGTTGCCCGAAATGCGACTGGCGCATTTTTGATAAAGTGACTCCCACTTCGGGCATCATTGAGTTGAAGTGTCCCAACTGTCGAAAGATTGTTGAGATAGACCTGAGTTATCGTACCCCAATCCGCAGGAGAGCTACCTACTATCGAGCATCCTGCCATACTTACACATAAGAGTAAACGACAACAGAATAAGAAAGCTGATTGCACCGAGCCACGGGTCCTTAGATTAGGAACTCTATGAGACACCAAATTGCCGGGCATTGAGAAGAAAAGGTCACTGCGAAGTGTACCTATCTTCTTGATGCCCGGCTTTTTTGTGCTGTTGCCCCCTAATGGAGGTAACAATGCTGACCAGCCTTTGGGAACCCTATATCGCTCAATATCCTTGATCTCCGATTTTTTGAACCTCACCAAATTCAAAAAATCAAAAGGAGATCAAAAAATGTCTAAGAAAACTTATATCGTCGAGTCCTACGATCCCGCCACCCGCAAGATTGAGCGCGTTACGGTCACACACGAAGTATACAACGCCTATCGCCGCTCCGGATGGAATATTGCAGACAACAATCAGTCCTTTTTTAAGCACGAGATCCAGATGAGCAGTCTGATTGGTGGCGAAGACGGCGGTTATGACAATTTCCGAGAATTCATCGGCGACCCTGAAGCAGTGGACAATGCCGTTGCCGAGAGGATGCTCCTGGAGGCCCTTTACAAAGCATTGGATCAATTAAGCGAGAGTGACTGCGACTTAATCAGAGCTCTCTACTTTGAGGGCAAAACTCTCTCTGAGTATGGCGAAGAAAAGGGTTGTGCGATTTCCACGCTGAGCGAAAGACGGAAGCGTATTCTCCGCGACCTGAAAAAAGTATTGAAAAACTTTGCCGAATAACCCGAAATTATTTCGCACATCTTCCCCTATACAAGTGAGAAGGAATTTACCTTCTTTCTTGTGAACATTGAAAACTGCATATCCGGCGACTGATAACGTCAGCCAACGGGCCCCTGACGAAGGGGAACAGCGATGCGGCGGGTGCGCCAAGACCCACCTGTGCGGAAAACTCTGCATAAAAGACGGCCTACTAAGGTGGCCGAGCGATACCCACCCAGCCCAAAGCAGCTTTGGCAAGCTGTCTCGCAATGACACCGTTGACCTGTACTCACTGTCCAGCCACAGACTCAAGCAATGGGGGCAGCTCGGAGAGATCCTCGGAGGGGTGAGATTCCCGGAGGGTGGTGCCAGCCACTGGTCAGTTTAGCCGCCCACGATCCGGGGAGTAGTGTCGAATAGGATCATTAGAAAGTAAGAACACAAATACGGCGGGAGCCGAGCCATACCATGGGAAAGCAATATTCTTCCAACCAATGGACGGCTCCCGCCTTTTTGATGATAGAAATGTGAGGACAAAACTTGTCCTTAGATTCCTATCATCTGCAATTTTGAAAAGTGCCAATAATTTCGGCATAATTATATTGAAAAGTTGCTCTTTGCAATGTGTACTACATGGAGCAGCGAAACCGCCAAAGGCTGCAGACTATACTGTAACTGCTGTCTCTGCTCATTTCTATAAACACGAAATCAACTACGAGGAGGTAGCACCGTGCTGTCAAACAAGAACACCAAGAACGCCAATTTTCTCTTTATTGTTGATATGCTGAAGGATCTCCTTGCGCAGGAGTTGATCACAGAAAAGGAATATGCCAGGGCGAAAAAATATTATATGAAGCTTACCGGCGCAGATATCGTATTAGCCCACTGAAAATTGTGCATAAGGTCAATTCTGCGCTGTTCCAATTGTTTTGGTAGCTATTCAGTAGAGTTATCAGTATAATGTGGTTTGCCAAAAGTGGTTGGTATCATAATATGATACCAACCAAAAAACGAGAGAGGAGGACACCGAAATGCCTGAAGTACGACTCATCACCCCTATCACAAGACAGAACACGAAGAAGATGCAGGTTGCAGCTTACTGCCGAGTGTCTTCCAACTCCGCCGATCAGCTCAACTCCTATGCCGCACAGATCCGAGCATACAAAAAATATATCGGAGCACGCGACGATTGGGAACTGGTGGACATCTTCGCCGATGAAGGGCTTACCGGAATGAAAAGTGAAACCCGTGATGAATTTCAGCGGATGATCCGCATGTGTGAGCTCAAACAAATTGACCTGATCATTACGAAGTCCATCTCTCGCTTCGCACGAAACACAAAAGACGCTCTGGCCTATGTAAGAAAGCTCAAATTGCTGGGTGTGGGTGTACAGTTTGAAAAGGAAGGCATCTCGACGCTCTCTATGGGCGACGAGATGCTTCTTAATACCTTCTCTGCTCTAGCGCAGGAGGAATCGCAGTCCATCTCTATGAACCAGCGGCTCTCAATCGTCAAACGCATGGAACTTGGCGAGTATGTGGACAGCAACGCCCCTTACGGATACCGGTTAGTCGATAAGATGTTGACCGTGTACGAGCCGGAAGCAGGCATTGTGCGGAATATCTTCGCTCTGTACTTGCAGGGCTTCTCCACAAGTGAGATTGCAAGAGAGCTGAACAAGCTCAACATCCCTACCAAGGCCGGAAAGGAAATCTGGCGGCCAAGTCGCGTGGCATATATTCTGAAGAACGAAAGGTACATCGGCGACAGCTTTTATCAAAAGACCTACCGAGAAACCACCGTTCCCTTCAACCAACACCCCAATCGTGGACAGGAAGATCGCTTCTACGCAAAGGGTACCCACCCCGGCATTATCAAAAAGGATGTATTCGATGCCGTTCAGGCCCTTATTGAAAAGCGCAAGGATGTCTTCGCCAAAGCAACAACACAAAATATCTATCCGCTTACAAGCCGCATTCAGTGTTCTGAGTGTGGCTCTTTCTATAGGCGAAGAATCGTGTCGGGGACTGTGAAGTGGGTATGCTCCCTTCACAAAGATGACAGCACGGCCTGTGACTCCAACTACTACAGCGAAGAAAGAATCTATGACGGCTTCATCTCCATGGTGAACAAGCTGCGGTTCTCTGAAGATAACATTCTCGGACAGGTCATCAGCCGGCTGGAGATGACACTAGCAGCTATGAAGCGAAACAATCTGGCTGCGCGTGATTTAAGCAAGAGCATCGCTGAGTTGAATGCGAAACTGCTCATGCTTGAACAACTCCGGTCCATGGGATACCTCGCCCCTGAAGTCTATCAGGCGCAAGCCAACGAGATCGGCGCAGAGCTGGCAAAACTCAAGGACGTCAGGCAGGAGAAGTTCAATTCAAAAGCCGCCATCATGCTTGAGGAAGTCAAGAAACTAAAAATGCTCATCTTCGAACTGGAAGAACCCCTCGACGCATTCGATGAGAAGCTCTTTCTGGAAATTGTGAAGTCCATCCAAATCAATAAAGAGGACGAAATGTCCGTGGAACTCCTTGGCGGGCTTCGATTCAGAGAACGCATATAGGAGGCACTCATGAAAAAGATACGGTACATCCCATACGGATACACGATGCGAAATGGCAGAACGGTCATCTCAATTGAGGAAGCAGAGATCATCCGAGAGATCTTTAAGGCATATCTGGATGGCGCTTCTCTCAAAGCAATTGCGGAAGAACTGACCGGTCGCCAGATCCCATATACACAAAGAACCACCACATGGGATAAAGCCCGTATCGCAAGAATCATCGCCAACGCCAAATATATTGGGACTGAAGAATACGACCCCATCATAGATGAAGATATGTATGAAGCGGCAGTCAGCCTGAAAACGGCGCGGCAGCGCAATACCTGCGAAAAGGAAAACGATGCCATCGACCTGCTCCGTGACTTCGTTCGGTGCGACAACTGCGGTCAGCCAATGAAGCGTCGTGTCAGTATGAAGCATCGCATTCGAGAGAGCTGGAACTGCACTAACGATGACTGCGGCATCAGAGTTCGCATCAGCGATACCCAACTCATCGAAACCATTACCGTCCTCATCAATCGGGTCATCCTCAATGACCATCTGCTCCAGCCGAAGCCCAGGAAACGGTATGAACCAGACGCGAAGGTCATCAAGGTAGGAAACGATATCGCTCTGGAGCTAGAGCGTGACGCTCCAAACGAGGAGTACATCATTGAAAAGACCATCGAGATGGCAGCGCTTATGTACGAGCAAAGCAATGCCAAGTTGAGCCTCACAGTATCACTCGCAAGAAAGCTGGCACAAACAATGGTCACGCAGGATGAATTCAATCGAGATTACTTTACCGCCCTCGCCTCATACATCACACTCGGTGAACAAGGCAAGGTGGTGCTTCATACTAAGACAGAAACGGAGGTCACGCTGGACGATGGAAGTAACGAAAGTCCCTAAGAAAATCGTCACTGTCATAGAGCCAAAACGCTCCATGACGGTAGACAAAGAAAAATACAGGCAGAAGAGAGTGGCGGCATACTGCCGAGTCTCGACAGATAGCGAAGAACAGCTCATCTCCTATGCCAACCAAAAGAAGGTATACACCGAGATGATCGCCAGTCGTAAAGACTGGTGCTTCGCAGGCCTGTTCGCTGACGAGGGCAAGTCCGGCACAAGAGCCGACAAACGGCCTGAGTTCAACAAAATGATCAACGACTGTCTGGCCGGAAAGATCGATTACATCATCACCAAATCCGTATCCCGCTTTGCGAGAAATACGGTGGACTGCCTCGACTATGTCCGAATGCTCAAGTCCAAAGGCATCGGCGTCTACTTTGAGGAGCAGCAGATCGACACACTCAAGACAGACAGCGAGCTGTATCTGGTCATCTATGCTGGCTTCGCACAGTCCGAATCCGAAAGCATCAGTAAGAACATTACTTGGAGCGTTCGCAAAAAGTTCGAGGAAGGAACCCCAGTGTTCATGTACAAGCGGTTCCTCGGCTATAGAAAGGGCGCTGACGGTGAGCCGGAGATCGTACCGAGCGAAGCGGCCATCGTGGAACGCATCTTCAATCTCTATCTGGCTGGAGAAACCGTGGACAAAATCTCCAAGATGATGCAGGCTGAGAACTATGATATTCCCGGCAAAACCATCAGCTTTAGCAAGGGCATGATCATGAATATGCTCTCCAACGAGCGATACTGCGGAGATGTGATTCTGCAAAAATCCGTCACCGTTGACTGCATCGAAAAGAAGCGGAAGAAGAACACTGGAGAAGCTCCAATGTACTATGTTCAGAATAACCATCCAGCCATCATCGACAGAGTGACCTTCAACAAGGTTCAGGAAGAACTGGCCAGGCGAAAAACAAAAACGCCAGGCTCCGCAAAGAGCTCCATCACATCCACCGGAAAGTATTCCCGCTACGCCCTGACCGATGTGCTCATCTGTGGCAACTGCGGTACCCGTTACCGCCGCGTAACATGGTCAAGAAATGGTACCAAGCGCATCGTGTGGCGCTGTATCAGCCGACTGGACTACGGCAAGAAATACTGCAGCGATTCACCCACCATTATGGAGGACAAGTTGCAGGAAGCCATCGTTCGAGCGGTCAACAAGTTTAACGAGCAGGATAACGCCACCTATAAGGCACTCATGAGAGCAACCATCAGTGAAGCCCTCGGCCTTAATGGAGATCCGGAAGAAGTAGATATGTTGGAGCGAAAAATCGAAGCCTTAAACAATAAGATGCTGGCGCTTGTCAATGAGAGTGTCAGCTCCGGCGATGGCATCGAGGCCCATGAAAGCGAGTTCATGACACTGTCACAAGAAACAGAACTTCTCAAGCAGCGTATAGCTGCCATTCAAGAAAGTACTGCCAAGGATAACGGTGAGCAGAACCGTCTCGAGCAGATTCAAGCCATCATCTCAGAAAGAGAAAGCAAATGCATGGAGTACGATGACTCCATCGTCCGTCAGATGGTAGAATGCATTAAGGTCTATCCTGGCGGCAAGCTGGAAATCATCTTCGGCGGCGGATACCTTGTCGAAGAATCCGTCTAAGCGTAGGAGATTGAGGGATCATCCCTCTTTCTCTTTCTTTATTTCATCGTGGATGTTCTTCTGAATCGCATCGAGAAGGGCGACCTTTTGCTCTGTTGAACATTCCAACCTTGAGATGTAATTATGAATCAACTGTGCATGGACAGTTGCAACGCACTTACCAAGTTTCTCCTGACCTTCCTTTGAGCGCGGCAAATGAATGATTACTTCCATAGAATCCCCCCCAATCAGGCATAAGGCCGGATGCATATCGGTAAGGTAGTCAGCACACAATGAAGTATGGGATAATCGTAGACACACCGCCTTTTAATGTCTTTATTTATTGACAATAATAGATATATCGTCTATAATAACAAGCGCAAAGACGATGTGAGGTGGTGTGCAGAATGGGACGAAAGAGTGTTGCTGTGCTGCCGCAGACGCAGGCGATTTTAGAACAGCTGGGAGAACAGATCAAACTTGCCAGATTACGGCGGCATCTGTCTGCCGAATTGGTCGCGGAAAGAGCTGGTGTGAGCCGAGCCACAGTGTGGAATGTTGAAAAGGGAAACCCCTCTGTCGCGATTGGGATCTATGCCGCAGTTCTGCACGCACTGAACAATATGGATAAAGACCTTCTGCTCGTTGCAAAGGATGATGAGCTGGGGCGTAAACTCCAAGACCTTGAACTTACCATGCGCAAGAGAGCACCACGAAACGGAGGTGATTAACCGTGGCGTCAAACCAAAAAGTAATTTATGTCTATGAGAGCTTCAGATCTACAACGCCAAACTTCCTGGGGACTCTCTTCGTGGAGAATGTCCGTGGCCGGGAGAGCTACTCCTTTGAGTATGATGCTGACTGGTTAAAAAGCAGCGCAAACTACATGTATCTCGACCCGGATCTTCAACTGTATGCCGGGCGGCAGTATCCCACCGGTGCAAAAAATGTGTTCGGTCTTTTCGCCGACTCTTCCCCCGACCGCTGGGGCCGCCTGCTGATGACGCGCAGAGAAAGAATATTGGCGGAGCAGGAAGGCCGGAAGCCTCGAAAGCTCTTAGACAGCGACTTCCTGATGGGCGTCTACGACGAGACTCGGATGGGCGCGATCCGCTTCAAGCTGGACAAAGACGGCCCGTTCCTTTCGGATGATTCAAAAACCCCGACGCCTCCCTGGACCAGCCTGCGAACGCTGGAGGAAGCCTCCCGCCAATTCGAAAACGATGAGTCCGGTCTCGAGCAGAAATGGATCAATCAGCTCATCAAGCCCGGTTCCTCGCTGGGCGGCGCTCGTCCGAAGGCCACTGTTCTGGACACGAAGGGTAATCTATGGATCGCCAAGTTCCCGTCCAAGCACGACGATGTCAATGTTGGCGCATGGGAAAAGGTCACCCATGACCTTGCGAGGCTTTGCGGCTTGGATGTTCCCGAGTCCATGCTGATCGACTTCTCCAAGTACGGAAGCACCTTCCTTGTACGAAGGTTTGACCGGAATGGCGCTGCGCGGATTCATTTCGCGTCCGCCATGACAATGCTTGGAAAAACAGACGGGGCTTCGGCTGCGGACGGTTCCAGTTATCTCGAACTGGTGTCCTTTATCAAGGCCAACGGCGCTGCTCCCAAGAGAGATCTGACGGAGCTATGGAAGCGGATCGTGTTCAATATGGCTGTTTCCAATACGGATGACCACATGAGAAATCATGGCTTTATCCTCAAGACAGATGGCTGGCATCTCTCACCCTTGTACGATGTAAACCCCGTCCCGGAGGGTGACGAGCTGTCCCTCTGCGTAAACGAAGACGATGCGACGATCTCCCTCGACCTTGCGCTGGAGATCGCGCCGTATTGTGAGATCAGCACCAAGGACGCAACTGCTATGGCGGCGGATGTCCTGAAAACCGTCCGAGATAACTGGAATCGTCTGGCAGCAGAATGCGGATTAAGCCGGAGCGCACAGGAATATATGCGGCCGGCCTTCTCGCTGGCTCTTGAATAACACAGCTTGATTCACCATCAGATCTCCCTTCGAGCAAGGGGGATCTTTTTTTGCCAGTCACAAGCCAAAGAGCATTCCGCGTGTGCTATTCCTCAAGGACAGGATCGTCTGCAAGGGGTTCTTCGTTTTCCTCTACAAAGTCATCTTCCGCAGCAACCTTCCCAGAATGCAGCTTCGTCATTCGTAAGGTGTATTTGCATTTTCGGTTATAGGCGACGAGCATTGCTTCGGCGTAGCAAAGAGACCCTGCTCCACGCTCTTTAGCGATACGAGACAACTGCCGAACAGACATGAAGCCAACCCTCTCCTTAAAAGTTTCGTCACGAAGCTGGTCACCAAATGCTACGACCATTCTCGCAACACCAGCTAATACATTTGCCCCCAGAGAGTCGATATCCCCCTCCCATGTACCAACGCAGAGCCGCAAAGTTCGGTCAAGCACATGGTAACCATATTTGGTGTAGATCCGCTCCAGCGTGGCAACCGCACAGATCACGCCATATGCTTTAGTCGGCCCGATAGAAAGAGAATAGGATTCAACGAGCCGCTTAATAACAAGCTGCTGCTCATTTCCTGCTTCGATATTAGCCATGAATATCTCATAAGGCTTCAACGGGCGCACATGCTTCATCTGATTTGCAAAAATGTCTGCTTCGTTCTTGTAATCTAAGCTGTCATAAATCATGCACCAAACAGGAGTCTCCCGCGAACCGGATACAGTAGCAACGATCTCTATGGTGTGCTGACCATTAAAGACATAGTTGACACCATCACGGCGGCTCACCTTTACCGGGTTGATTTGGTTCAGGTCGAAATCCTCGATGGCTTTTTCAACCTGTGCCTGAGACAACGGTCTCTGGTATTCCTGATTAGACACGAGATTCTTGATCGGGATCTGCTCGAAGTGGACATTCGGAACAAATCTGCTGAAGTCTTGCATTAGTCTACCTCCCTGATTTCTGAGAGCATCTCGGACACCTTCTCCTGTAGTGATAACAGCGCCTCCTCAAGTTTGCTTTTTGCACTCGTTGAAGCGGCGTTCATATCCGCATTGTTTCTGGCTCGCTCGATGGAACTGACCCATGACGGAACGGTCAGAGTCAAACCAGCGATTTCGGCGTCCGGGTCGTGCATAGGGGGAATTTTGATAAGAGGTAAAGTTTCCTGCATAGATTCGACTGGCTCCTCATCTGTATCAGCAAATTCTTTTCGTGTGTCACTGTAACTGGTGAACGGGTGCTGTAGGTCTTCGGGTCTTGTCCCGATTCGCCTGATCTCTTCCGGCGGCATTTTCGAAAGGGCCACAAGGTTCTCGTGAGAAATTTTGAAAGTGCCAGAAAGCACTTTGCCAGGAAGTTCAGGGTCTGCCTGTCCAACAACGTCTAATGCCTTACTGAAGATCGCATACTTCTGCACAGACCCAGTAGATACATTATATTGAGCGCTGAACTTCTGGGCTGTGCGCCGAAAAGTCTCACCTCGCTCACCCTTGTTTCTCCGCTTATACTGGTTGAACCCATTGATGTTGGGCGGATGCTTACGCGCTACTTTCTCAAGTTCATACTGCTTTCCAATGAGATATCGTCTGGTTTCCTCCGTGATATTTCGGCGACCGAGCTGATTGCTGCAGATCCAGACAATCGCTTGCTCCCGGTTCTCAAATGGCATCTTTCGTACAGCATAGGGGATGTGCAGCCGGTTACATATCTCGTAGCGGTTATGGCCATCAATGATGATGTTATTCCATGTGATGATCGGCTCTCTGCAGCCGTCTACTGTAAGATTTACTTCGAGTTGAAGATACTCATCTTTCCGTAAAGGTCGAATGAGTGTCTTGAATTCCGGGTCGATCTCCAACACCGCAAATCCTTTATCCATCGCTGGGAGGTCTCCTCTCATTTTTCTTTAAGGTTTTCATGGAGAAATAGGCTACTCTGTTTGCAACATCCACCTCTCCGCTCATACGATAACTGTATTGGAAGTCGAGAGTACCGATCATATTGACCAAAGCGCACAGGAGTGTATTGCTGTAGAACTCAACAGAATAATGGCGTGATGTTTGAACCAACTTCACTCGGTTGGAGGTGCCACCAGTGAGGGGCCGATCTGAGCCAAGTACAGCAATGAACATTTCTTCTGGATTGACCAGAAATTGAACATATTGCGGATTCCCCATTTTGTTCAGGGTGGACTTATGTATGCGAAAGCGATTCCACTTTAAGTCAATGGTCATGATCGCGCTGTTATCCGTACTACCCATTTACACTCCCCTCCTGCACAGGTACCTCTGGTTGATATGCGTTATGGGCTGATGTGACATTTTCCACGGATGCCGTGGAGGATACAGTGCTATCCTTGATTCCATAGATTGCGTATCCATCAAAAATGTTGATCTGCAGGGACTTCTGGTGCTCACGATAAGGCAAGCCGAACTGATCCTTCCAACCGGCAGGGAATACAGGTGTACGCGCAGTCTTGGGCTTGCCTCCGTCTTTTGCAATACGCTGATAGATCTCAGAGGCATTCAAGTCGAATACGATCAGATACTCACCATTGGCATGGATGACCTTGCCAAGCAGCTTGTACCTGTAATCAATATTCCAGTCCATCAGCTCAAAGAGCTTTGCAAAGAAGAACTTGCCCGTCACCTGGCGTGGCTTCCTCTTCCCACCAGATGTGTTGCACCACGCGAATGCGTCTCGCTCTGACTCGGCGCAAGGGCGTAGCGCAAGAATGTGCGACTCTCGATTGATCAAGAGCTGAGCACAGTCTGCATGGGGAAACTTGTTCAAGCAAGCAGTATTGACATAAACTTTGTAATTATTGAAGGTGATAGACGGCTCGAAAGTATGAGCGAAGAATTCTCTACGAACCACCTGATACCCATCAAAATCGAAGTCGTCACTAAGTTCGATCACATCGCCTGGTGCCGATGCGTCGATAGTCATTGGCGTGTCCGCATCCTCCTTAAAGGTAATGGTAGTTTCATCATCGATATTGCCGAATTGAGTCTTCTGCAGCATCGGTGAGATGAAAGAAACCTGGTTTTCTACTTCCATTCTGATCTCCTTTCATTCGTCTCTGACAAGATCCAGCGCATCTCCAATCTGGCGTAGGCTCATGCTGAGATAGCGGCAAAGCCGTCTGAGCTGTTCCGTGTTATACTCTGCCATGATCTCATCCTGCTCGGCTTCGGACAAATCAGAAAAGCATCGGCTGACATGTATACCATCACGAACCACACGGTAGTACACTCCATCAAGATTCCGAAAGATTGGGATGTCGTTTTTTTCAGGCATTAAAATCCACCTCTTCCATCTGCTTTATGGGGGCTAATTGTTCGGCTATGAATCGCTGCATTTCATCAAACTGGGTGACTCGAAGTTTCTCACCGGTTTCAAAGAGTTGGCCTTCCAGCCAAAGCTTCCATGCATCTTCACTTTGTAATTCCGGTGAAGATGAGGTAAGTCTGTGAGAATAAAAGTCACTACCAAACCTGTCTGCCAGTTTCTTAGGAACTGCCCGAACACGCTTTCCTGATACGGAAAGCGGAGAAAGCTCACCATCGCCGCTGATGGGAGAATCTGTCCCCGTCATGAGATAGGACTGGATAAAAACCTCGGGTTCACTCAAATCAAATATGAACACCGAATCCCCTTCGTTTTGGAGGAGTCTACCATAGGCCCTGAACTTAAAATCAGTTTCCCAATCGAGCAGTTCAAATAGGGTTCCACCAAATGCGGTACACGGTATCTCTTTGGCATAGTATTTTCCATCGTCAGGTCTTGACCACTGTACGCACTGGCGAGAATCCTTGGAGGCGCGACGAACAGCGAGCTTACGCAATCCCGGATGGATCAGCAGCTCAACTTTGTTGTTCTTTCCGAACTGCCTGACACAATCTGTGCTGAACTTGATTTGTTTGCTCTGAAATAAGACATACGGTCTTTTGTTCGCATCAAAGAGAGATGCATTCGTAACTTCAAAGCCGCGCAAATCAAAATCTCCAGCTGCCACCTCGAATGTAGCGTCGCCCTCTGCGGGCTGGCCGTAATATGTATCGTCCGTGTAGACACTCATAGAAGCCTGCAAATAATCGGCTACCTTGAAACCTGCCCACTTGGGGCTAATCGTGACAAATCCTTTCAGAACGCCAGATTCAATCACCCGAAGCTCCGGCAGAATAGACTTTCCACCGTATTTAGCATTATTGATCATGTGCTGAACGGCTATATAATCGTCCCTCGAAACGATTGCTTCGTGTTCTCCTTTATACAGGCTCTGCTGCCGTTCTCCTCTGTTTTTCTTGGACTTATGACTGATCACATCAGGCGTGAATGTCTTTCTTGTGAGAACATCACCACAATGCCGCTCATTCCTCAAGACCTGGATAACGGTGCCGGAAGTCCACTTGGAATTACCAAGGAATGTCCTCTTACCAAGCGCCTCAAGGGTTTTTGCGATATGCGATGAAGAATATCCGGACAGATACATGTAGAATATGAGTTTGACGGTCGGAGCCTCGTCCGGATTGATCACCAGCTTGCCGTCAGTATCATGAGAATAGCCCAACAGCTTGGGTGTCAGAGGAAGTCCTCCGTTCAACCGCTGAGCAAGCGAAACTTCCATACTGCGGCTTCGAATGCGGGACTCGTTTTCCGCAATGGAAGCCAAAAAAGACAGCGGCATGTTTGTATCCTCGTTCAGTGAGAAAATGCATTCACTCTCGAAGAAAACGCCCACTGGATTGCGGAGCTCCGCAAGATTACGCACCATAGTAATACAGTCAACGGTATTTCTGGCGAGACGCGAGACTGATTTGGTGATGATCAAGTCGATTTTTCCGGCTCTGCTGTCAGCGAGCATTTGGTTTAGCTCAACGCGGTGCTTTGTCGAAGTGCCTGAGATTCCTTTGTCGGCATAGATCTTTACAAGCTTCCAATTAGGATGCTTCAAGACAAACTCCTCATAATAGTTCTTCTGGAGCTCATAAGAAGTCTCCTGACCCAGATTATCAGTTGAAACTCGGACGTAGACCGCAACACGCTGATGAATATCAGCATCGTAGAAGTCGACCTGCTTCTTTGCCGGATAGATGACATCTGGCTCTCTCCGATTCGAGTATCGCTTATGTACTTTCTCGCGTTCTGCTTGGTCGGCTGCTTTCTTTGCTGATTTACTCATGGAGAGCACCTCTCATATCCAGCTCGTCATCAGGCAAGATTTTCCAGTCTGGTGTTGGGAAGAAACAGGGTTCCCGAAGGTCATCACGATAATATGAGGCCAAAGTGTATAGATCTTCTGATATGAAGTAGATGCCAACAGGAGGCTTGCGAGCAGCGAGCATTCTTGCGCAAATCGTCATTTCTTGGGCATCTCTGGACACATTGCTGACCTTCTGTGTGATTATGAGATCGACTTTCCCAGCATCGCAGTCAGACAGAAGTTCAGACCATGCTGTAGAGTTCTCCATATACGGAGCGGTCGATCCATTGTCAATATAGAAACCTACAAACTCCCACATAGGATACTGAGCCAGCGTAGCACGAAAAACCTCTTTGTTGCGTTCGAGATATTCCTCGTCTCTATATTTCGTCTGGTTGAAAAAGCGGATGTACACTGCAACCTTGAACGGGATCTTGGGGTTAGGTACTTCATGGCGGATAGTTTTCAACCACTGCCTGTGTTGTGCCACAAGGGGTGATACCATGCTTTCTCCCAGGCACAGGTCAAAGGAGGGATACTCAGTCTCTTCGAGTCCTTGTTCAGTACCTAAAGGCAGCAGCTTCGTGTTTTCCATGTTTTCCTCCGGCATTTGGGCAAGCCCTTTTGGGTGAATTATAGGGAAAATGCTTAAAAATAAGAAGATACCATAGGTCAGCATCTTGACCTATGGTATGGAAATGACAAAAAAATTATCGGATTGGTCACCCAATCCGATAATTAATCATTATTCTGCTTCTTATGCATGGAGGCTTTGACCTCTCGGACAATCTTTAAGATGGTTTCCATCTCACTGGCCGAGCAGTCTTCAAGGAGCTCCGCAAACTCACCTTGATAGATTGCTTTGACCTCCGGTACATCTGGGCGGAGCAAATAGTCTGCAGATACCTGAAGGGCTTCCGCCACTTTGACGAAAGTCTCAAGCTGCATCCCCGTTTTTCCTCGTTCGATGTTGCTAATCAGCGGCAGTGAAACAGAAGCTTCGACTGCCAAATCCGCTTGGCTCATGCCTCTGCTGATTCGAACAGCTTTGATGCGTGAGCCGACCAGCTTCAGATCCTGTTGTTCATACATGACCAGCTCACCTCCCCTTCGCTGGATATAAGCTAACGACTATAATTTAAGTTAGTATATAATATGCGAAGGTCAAGTTTATATAATCGTACCGCTATAAAATAGTGGTTCAAATATAATTGAGTTGCCAAAATTTTTAAGGAGGTTTCTCTATGCAACTCAATTACTATGTCCTTGGTCAAAGAATCCAGAAAATCAGGAAGAACAAGCGTATCTCCCAAGCGGTGCTGTCCACCATGATCGACAAGTCCGCTGGATACATCAGCTATCTCGAGTGCGGTACAAAGGTTATGAGTCTCGAAACTTTTGTTGGCATCGCCAATGCGCTGGAGGTGTCGACTGATACGCTCCTGAACAGGCAGCTCACGGGTGCGACTGAGATGTCTAATGCCGAGGCGCAGAAAATCTTTGCCAACTGCACCCCGTATGAAACATATGTCCTGTTGGATGTGCTGAAAACAACCAAGAACGCTCTACGCTCGCACCACCATCTCCTCAAGGATGAGTGGTAATCATTTTATCAACTGAATATCAAATAGCAACAGACCACAGGTTAAGAGATTGACCTGTGGTCTGTTGCGTGCAAAAAACGATTATGTTTTCGCCCAAAACGATTATGATTTGGGCTTTTGCGAGATTTTCAATTCTATTGATGCTATAATCCGGTCAAGCCAGAAAGGATGAGGATGAATGATCTATTACACCGGCGATATTCACGGCAGTGCGAAAGGAATCATCGCTTTTGCCCAACACTATGAGCTCACAGAATCGGACATAATCGTCATCCTTGGTGATGTCGGAGCGAACTATTACGGCAACAGGCGGGATTGGTATTGCAAAGATGCGCTTGCCAAAATAAAGCCCACCGTCTTCTGTATTCACGGAAACCATGAACGGCGTCCAGACACTCTCGCAGGCTATAAGCAGAAAGAATGGAATGGTGGCCTTGTGTGGTACGAGGATGAGTATCCGAACTTACTCTTCGCCAGGGACGGAGACATCTTCACTATGGAAGGAACCCGGCATCTGGTCATCGGCGGCGCTTATAGCGTAGACAAATACTACCGACTGGAAAACGATCTGCTGTGGTTTGCTGATGAGCAGCCCTCGGCAGAAATCAAGACATATGTGGAAGATCAAATCGCGAAAAACAGAATTGACATTGTTCTCTCTCATACCTGCCCCTATAAGTACGAACCGCGAGATGCGTTTTTACCCATGATCGATCAGAGCACGGTTGATGACAGCACAGAGCGATGGCTTGATGGGATAGAAGAAAAAGCAGATTATAAGGCATGGCTTTGCGGACACTGGCACATAGAGAAGCAGATTGACAAGCTTCGCTTCCTGTTCCACGATGTTGTGTCACTGGAAATGATAAAGCGAGGTTTCAAATGAGTCGTTTCAAGAGCAATCTCTACACAGTTGAGCGCCGAGTATGGAGAAATCACAAGCTGTGCTGGATTCAGAACGATGACTTCACTCTCTTTTCAGGACATCACAAAACGAAAATCAAAGAGGAAGATCTCCCGGAATGGTATGTCTTTGGCAGATACTATAAGCTGTGGGGCTTCCTCTCCACAAAAGGTATTACCGACTTGCAGTACATCCCGAACCTGTGGATCAACCACTTCCTGAAAGATGACTGTCTCCTGATCTCCTATAGCGGTAAAATCGAGGAACATCCAGACAGCATCGGTTTTGAAAAATACAGCGGCGTTGATGAGCGTGTGTGGGGCAACGAGATCCTCGATGTGCTGAAAGGCGCCAGGATGTTCTCGGAATATGATATCGCCCCTATCATGGAACAGATCCGTGAGAAGCAGCACATTCTCATTGAGAACTACCCGGACGAGTTCGGGCCCCACAAGTGGAGTTTTGATCTCGATGAATGGATGGCAGAAGAGTACCACTCAGGTCGCCCAACCTATTACAGCAAAGCCATCACAGAAAAGAGAGAAGCAGAGCTGCGAGAACTATATGGCAAAAGAGGACAGACAAATGGATGAATGCCAACACGCAATGGAGGAACTCCGCAATATAGTCGAGGGGATCAGCAACCTGCGAGACACAGCATACGCGCACTACTCTTTATTGGTCGAGCAGGTGCTGAAGGATCAAATCACCGACGAGCAGCAGTTAGAACAAATCATGGATGGCCTCTGCGATTTCTGCGATGAGATCCGCTTCATCGATCTTTATCGAAGCCTTTGCCGACACATCTATTACCAATATCCGCAGCTCGTGGGAGAGCATGTGGCTCTTTTCCGTGCGCTGTTTGAGGGGCCCGATGAGAACTGATTTGAGAGAAAATGTATGGAGGTAACCTTCAGTGAAGGTGGCAGATACAAGTTTGCCTGCTACCTCCTCACATATGGAGAAAGCAAGTCTCCAGATAGGATTGCAAAGATCAAAGCCGATCTTGCCTCAAAGGGGAAAGATGGGTATTCCATTGCAATCACTTATGACGCATCTCCCACCCCACCAACGTGGGACACATTCGCCAATTCCTTATTATGTCTGGACGGAAGACTTGAGATGTGGAAGCTAATGCAAGAGAACTGGCCACATCACAAAGCGGTTGAAGCTCAGAAAGGAGTGAGTAAGATGAGCACATCATATTTCATTTTTACGGAGGTTCTGACAAATGATCAGTGGCATTGTATCAACCCCCAAGTGATGAAGCTGCTGCCTATCGAACAACTCATTCTTGTTCCAACGCTTCGCTCGGACAGCAGGTATCAGTTCGAAAAAGCGTACCGGCAACTTGAGTGCGATGGGCACCCGTTCACAGTAGACGAAATGTCAAGAAATCTACAGGCATCGGTGAACGACTGGCTTACCCCAGAGGACAGCGTCCGAATTGCCGTTTGCTACGATGACATCTTGAAGCTACTGAACACTTCTGGCAAAGAACATTCTGCATTTGCTCTTCGATCTGAAGTAGCTGCCTTTCAGAATGGTGAATCCGATAATATTTTGGACTTCGTCTCAGTAGACGAATACCGGAAGATGGAGGATGAACTCAAGAAGGCTTATCAATATTTCGAATGGAATGACCGCTCCGGTGCGTATCGCTATTATGAGGAGATCCAAAAGAAGGTCGCCGCACAGGTCAAGGATTGGAAAGCGATAAACCCTCGGGCAGAAATCACCTCTGTCCGAATAATGCTTTTTTCAACCTAACGGAAAACACACAGGAGGGTTTCAGATGCAATCGAATAAAGAATCGAACCAAAAGCTGATTGAGCGATTTCCGTTTCTTATGCCCCGTAACCGCTGGACAGGAGAAGTTCCAGAGGATTACGACTATTCCTATACGGAACTGGATTCCATGCCTGACGGCTGGCGAAAGGCTTTTGGGGAGCAAATGTGTGAAGATATCCGCGAGGAACTGGTGCGTGCCGAGTATCTCGACCAATACCGTATTTCCCAGATCAAGGAGAAATATGGAACGCTCTGTTGGTATGACTTTGGCTGTACAGAGCGGATGCTTCGTGACATCATCCCCAAATACGAACACCTATCTGCGAGAACTTGCATCAGATGTGGGAACCCTGCAACAAAGGTTTCCACTGGCTGGATCAGTCCCTACTGTGACACTTGTGCTGGCAAAATCAGTCATGCCGAGAGATTTATTTCCATTGAGGAATGGCTCGATAGAAGCAGCAGCGAAGTAACATCAAAAAGGAGCCTAAATGAAAAAGATACCCACTCTCTTTGAACGAGAATTTGAAAACCATCGAATTGTCCGGATACTGCCAAATGTAAGCCCTGACCTTGCTTGGGTCATGGCCGGCGACGGCGTAGCTACCATCAAATGGGACGGTGCCTGCTGTGCGGTCATCAATGGTGTTTTCTACAAAAGATACGATGCAAAACATGGAAAGCCCATTCCATCTAACGCAATCAAGTGTCAGGAGAACGCAGACCCTGTCACTGGCCACTTGCCTTGTTGGGTACCTGGTGACCGAACTGCAACCAGCGATAAATGGTTCTGGGATGCGTATGACAGAATGGGAATTGTACCGGATGGAACATATGAGGCCATCGGCCCACATTTCAGAGCAAACCCATACAATCTCGATGCCGATGTACTCAAGCCCCACGGGAAGGACATTGTCGAACTGGATCGGAGCTTTGAGGGCATCCGCACTTACCTGAAAACCCATGTGATTGAGGGGATCGTCTTCTGGAAAGATGGACACCCTCGGTGCAAGATCAAACGCAAGGATTTCGGGTTCCCGTGGGGAAGATGACTGCTTAAATTGGAAGACTCCATTAGAGGTACGGCAAAGCACTTGGCGATAGGAGGCGCACCACATGAGTAAATGGCTCGGCTACACAGTAGAGCTATTCTCCAATGGTCAATGGTTCAACATCGATCAGTGGCATCGACACGCAAATGGAGAACTCAGACACCGCTATCTGTATACTGCGCCCGAACGAGATATCTTCTCCAGCGCACATAATGAGCTGGCTCTTAGTAAAGAGAGAATCTGCTTTTCTGACCTGGCAGCAGAAACTCAGGATATCATCTGCGCAGAAAATCCAGCATTCGAACGCAGTACATTCGACTCATGGGATTTTTTCATTTGGGGCAACCTCTCTGACTTGGAGATGCTACTTCAAAAGCCTGTTGAGAATGAAAACGATGGATACATTTCAAAGGATTTACTCAAAGGGCTGCTTGTCAGGATTCAAGACCAAATCCAGATTTTTCGACAGACCATCCCGTACTTCGTGACTGATAGGTCATCGGAAATGCCAATCAGGATCATTATCTGTGAGTTGTGATTTTTTGATAGCTATTCGCTCTGAAATATGGTAATTGTTCGTGTTACAGAAAAGGAGGTGGAACACCATGATTTATGTAATGTCCGATATTCATGGACAAAAGCGACGCTTTGATTCCGTCATGAAGCAAATCAACCTACAGCCCGAGGACACCCTCTATGTCCTTGGAGATGTGATAGACAGAAACCCGGATGGCATCAAAATCCTTCGTCAGATCATGGCGATGTCAAATGCCAAAATGCTTCTGGGTAACCACGAATTAATGATGATGAATGCTCTCTACTACCCACCCCCAGAGGATGAGGAGTGGCCTGAATACTACTATGAGCGCAAGCAGTCTCTGTGGTATAGAAATGGAGGCGAGATAACACATAATTATCTGAAGCACATAAAGAAAACCGTTCGTCAGGAGATATTCGAGTATTTGGAGAAGCTGCCTGTAAACATGGAAATCACGGTGAATGGCAGGCAATTCATTCTGACCCACGCGGCTCCTGCCGAGCTGTATGAGACCTACGGTCGTAAATATGAGTGTGAGCGAGACTTTGCCGTCTGGATGCGATTTGACAGTTTCCCTGTTCTGGAGGACTGTACAGTCATCTTCGGACACACGCCAACTATCCGTTTCCAGTATGATAACCCAATGACAATATGGGATGCAAAGAGCTGGATCGGAATCGACTGCGGCTGTATGCTCCCTGAAAAGGGTGACCCTTGGTCAGGAGCACTTGGAAGACTGTCGTGTCTCCGATTGGATGATATGCAGGTCTTTTACTCCGAGGAACCTCAATACGACAATCTTAAAGAATCGGAGGAACAGCATTATGGATGATGGCAAAGTAACGATTACCATTGAAATCGATGCAGAACTGCTGGCGCAGGTAACCGAGGTGCTAAAGTCTTATGGCCTCACGCCGGAAGAAGCCGCGGTGCAGTTCTTCAAATACTGTGCCGACCCAAAGACACAGGATCATGCGATTAAACTTCTCAAAAGATGGAAAGAGGAACAGGAAGTTCAAGAGAGGAATAGCGCCAATGCTAAGTAAAGAAGGTTTCTGCAAGGCGCTCCAGATGATAAAGGAGCAAGAGTCCATTGACGAACAGTTCAGCAATGCGCTCAATCTGGTTGGCGATGGTCACTTTGTATTCGGTGCCGAAAACAAGTATCTCATGGCTCTTAGAGATGTTTTGAAAGAGGCGGTCAATGACCAATACGACTACATCGATTGGTGGCTGTATGAAGCAACCGATGACTATACGGTATGGGAAGCAGATTGCACCATGAAGTATTGTCTCAAAGACCCCGAAGCTCTGTATGATTACATAACCGGTACGCTGAAGCCTGTCCCTGTATCTTTGGGAGAAAGCACATCACAGCAGGAATAAGGGGATGTCAAAATGAAAAGACTGCCGCCACTATCCGAAATGGAACGCATCGAGCAAACCCTGCTCGTCGAAAAACTGGATGAAATCCTGGAACGCATTGACAACGAAGACATCGGATTCGTAATAACAGAAAACGGTCTGCCGGATATGGTCCTAATACCATTCCGCTGGTTTGCCGAGAACTTTCCGGATGAAGTGCCTGACGACCTAAGAAGCGCCGATTACAAATCCGGATAGATTCCACCTCTGAGGAGCCGAGAAAAGATGGATGAGAAGTTTAACAGAATACCCGTCAGCGTCATCCATCTTGACAAGGATGGCACAGTCATAGATGTAGAAGATTACAACCTCGATAAAGTCGAACCTGATTTGTGGGCAATCAAAGGGCTGGCTGCATCACTGCTCCCCGTCATTCGAGAGTTCTATACGCACGAAGAAAATGTTCAAGCATTTGAGGCATGGCTGAAAGAGCGGGAAAATAATTCTCAAAAACACAGCAAGCGGAAATAAGCGCAAAGACGGAAATCGGAGATGCGAGGCTGTATCTATTTCGGTCACTCTTAAAAATACCCAATTCTCCGCTATCATGGGAAATTGAAAGCAAAAAAATATGGCTGAAACAGCCCAAAGCCGCTTCAGCTCTCGATTTTTCCTATTTCCAGCGTGTATCTAAATTGGTCACGCATGACACACAAGAAGAATCGCAAAACCATTGAAAACCATTGTTTTTAGTGGTTTTGTGGTTCTTTTTTTACTTTTTACAGAATATGCAAAAGCACTTCAGCGCTTTTGACACCAACGATTGACACCAACCGTTTCCCTGACACCAAATGACACCATTTTCGTTGGCATGCCATAAATGTGCAACCGCCTATATACTTATAGTTGCAGGGAAATTTATGCCGTTTTTTGGCGCATCAGAGTATTATTTTCTTAATTAAGTCAAATTTTTTCGTTGAAAGGTCAACAAATCTCAAAAAGCCGGTTCGCAGCACACTTATAGCGCACACGCCGACAAAAGCGAACCATCCTACCACGCCGCACGCTTCCCTGTTTTTTTCACCGCTGCCCCAGTTGCTCCGTCACGGCAAAGTGGTTTTTCTCATACCGGATCAGCCCGTCCCGCTGCATGAGGGACAGCTCGTTGCTCAGCGCGCTGCGCTCCACGTTCAGGTAGTCCGCCAGCTGCTGGCGGTTGTAGGGGATGTCGAATTCATAGCTGCCGGTGCGCTTGATGCACTCCGAGAAATAGGACAGCAGCCGCTTGCGGATGGACTTGGGCGAGGTGTGCAGCACCCGGCGGGAGAGCTGCAAATTCTTCCCGGCGGATAGTGTCAGCAGGTTCCGCAGCAGCCGGAGATGGCGGGGACACACCTTGGCGCAGGGCTCCAGCACCTGCCCGATGTGCAATAGCAGCACCTCCGTGTCCTCGGCGGCGGTGACGTTGACCATGAGAGGCTCACCCGGCACGCAGGCATACGCCTCCGCAAAGATGCCGCCTGCGCCCACGCTGCTGAGGACGCTGTTGTTGCCCCACACGTCCCCCATCTCGATGATGACCCGGCCGGACAGCACCACGCCCAGCTGCTCCGTGGGCGTCCCCTCCGGCAGGATGACCGCGCCCTTTTTATAGCTGCGCTCTACGGCGCGCAGGCAGCGCAGCATTTCCTCGATGTCCGGCACCGTCATGCCGCGAAATAGCGGGGTGTTCCCCAAATTGATCCGCATATTTTTCTCCTTTCCGTTGGCATGCCAACAGACTTTCATAAATTATGATAGTAAAATGAAGCCACAAAGTCAAGAAGAACCGCAAGGAGGACAAAAATATGGTACGGAGAATCATTGAGATCGACAGGGACAAGTGCAACGGCTGCGGTGCCTGCGCCGCCGCCTGTCACGAGGACGCCATCGCCATGGTGGACGGCAAGGCAAAGCTCATGCGGGACGACTACTGCGACGGGTTGGGGGACTGCCTGCCCACCTGTCCCACCGGGGCCATCACCTTTGTGGAGCGGGAGGCGGCGGCCTATGACGAGCAGGCCGTCATGGAAAATAAGCAGCGGAAAATGCGGAAGGAGGGCATGACCCTGCCCTGCGGCTGCCCCGGCAGCCAGTCCCGGAACATTCAGCGCGAGACCGCGCCCGCCGTGGAAGCCCCCCGCGCTGAGCAGGCAAGCCGCCTGTCCCAGTGGCCGGTGCAGATCAAGCTGGTGCCGGTGAACGCGCCCTATTTCGCCGGGGCGCGGCTGCTCATCGCCGCCGACTGCACCGCCTACGCTTACGCCGCCTTCCACGAGCGCTTCATCAAGGGACACATCACGCTGGTGGGCTGTCCCAAGCTGGACAGCGTGGACTATTCCGAAAAGCTGACGGAGATCATCCGCAGCAACGACATCAAGAGCGTCACCGTCGTCCGCATGGAGGTACCCTGCTGCGGCGGGCTGGAGCTGGCGGCGAAAAAGGCACTCCAGCAGAGCGGGAAGTTCATCCCGTGGCAGGTGGTCACCGTCACGGTGGACGGCCGGCTGGTGGAAGAATAACAAAATCATTAGAAAAAGAAAGGAAGAAGCACGATGAAGTATGTATGCACCGTTTGCGGTTGGGAGTACGACGAGAGCGTGGGGTACCCGGAGGGTGGCATCGCCCCCGGTACGCCCTGGAGCGAGGTACCGGAGGATTTTGAATGCCCCCTGTGCGGCGTGGGTAAGGACAGCTTCGAGGAGGCGTGAGCTTTCTGCAAAAGGAGTAAAGACGATGAGTTATGAAAACTGGAAGGACAAAATCAGCACATTCGAATTGATGGACGTGCGGGGCAAAAAGATGGACTTCTTCCCCGCATTGAAGGCAAAAGCTGCCGCGCTGAAAAATGGCGAAGGACTGCATATCATCCAGACCTTCGAGCCTGTTCCCCTGTACCCGGTGCTGGCCCTTATGGGCTTTGAGCGTCACACGGAGAAGGTGAGCAGCAGCGAATACCACATCTGGTTTTATCGAGTGAGGAAAGGAGTATAACTGCATGAGCTACGAAAACTGGAAGGACAAAGCACAGGGGTTTCAGACCATGGATGTGCGCCATATACAGGGCAGCTTTTTTGAAGGGCTGAGGAAACGAGCCGAAGCGTTGGAGGTGGGCGAAGGATTACACATCATCCAGACCTTTGAGCCGTATCCACTGTACGCTGTCATGGAGGGCTTGGGCTACGAGCACCACACCGAGCAGCGGGGTGAGGCGGAGTTCCATGTCTGGTTCTGCCGTGTGGAGAAGAAGGAAGGCGACAGCTCCGCTCCCTTCAAGCCGCTGGCTCTTTTGAACTATCCCATGATCGACGAAAAGCTGGGGCAGATCGCCGTGGATTTTTGGGAGACCACATGGCAAAGCGAGAAGCGCACGCTTCCCTACGAAACGCGGCTGCTGCTGTCACTGACCAATGCTGTCGGTGCGGGCCGGATGCGGCAGGCGGCGCGGGAGCTGGTAAAGGCATATATCCACGGTGTGGAGAGCGCCGCGCTGGACGATGTGTTCGAGCTGCTGGCATGGAATCAGGGCATCGGTTTTTTCAGCAGCGAGATCGGCCCCTCGGCACTGTTTCAGGCGTACAAGCTCATTAAAAACGGTGAGAAGCAGGGCAAGTCCCGGGAGGATATCTGCAGCGCGCTGCGGGAGAAATTCGGGGAGAAGAACCCGGAGATGCAGGTCTTGCATTAAAAGCAGAGAACTTTACAAACGGCTGCGCGGCTGCGAGGAGAACGCTCTTCGCAGCCGCGCGGCTTTTGGGCTTGGTTCTTTTTCGCAGAGGCTTTCTTCTTGCTGCCCCTGCCTTTTTCCAATCGCTTTATTTTCAGAGAATATAAGATATATTTCCATTAAATCCCCGTTCTTAACAAGGATTTTAACCCATTCACTTTATTATGGTAATGGAATGCAGCGTGTCTGTCCCACCAGCGCCGCCCTCTTCCGCTGCGGCTGTGGAGACAGTAAAAATAAACAGTCCTTGCGGCAGAAAACGCCGCAGAAGAACGACGACAAAGATCAAGGAGGAACGAACATGAACACGAAGAAACTAATGACATTGCTGTTGGCAGTCGTGCTGGTGCTCTCTCTGGCCGCCTGCGGCGCAAAGGGCGGCGATCACATGGGCGGCATGGACAACGAGCCGAAGAACGCCGAGGAGGCGGCTGCCATGCACAAGGAGCTGACAGCGCAGGAGGCTGCTATTCTGGCGGAGAACACAGCACTTTGGGAAAAGGTCTTTATGGCAGCGGACAAGGGTAAGATCATGATGGAGGACGGCAAAAACTACGGCGACTTCCTGTTGGAAACCATCAACGCCGCCAAGGATCAGTTTTCGGCAGACGAGCTGAAACTGCTTCAGAGCGAGGCGGAGAAGATCCGCGACATCGGAAACAAGCTGGCCGCACTGGAGGAAAAGTATCCCGAGATCGTGCAAAAATCTCTGGACAGCGATATGAATATGCCGACGGACAAGGACATGGACACGATGCCCGACAGCGGCAGTAAGGACAATAAAACCGACGGCGGCAACACTGGCAATAAAACCGATAGCGGCAGCACGGGCAACACCCCCGACAATGGCAGTACGGGCAACAAGACTGATAGCGGCAGCACGGGCAAGACGACGGATGACAGCAGCCTGCCGAAGTTCCCTGCCTTTGAGGGCAAGGATCTGGACGGGAATACGGTAAAGAGCAGCGATCTGTTCTCCGGCAACGCCGTCACCGTGGTGAATTTCTGGTTCACCACCTGCGGTCCCTGTGTGGGCGAGTTGGGCGATCTGGACGCGCTGAACAAGGAGCTTTCCGGTAAGGGCGGTGCGCTGATCGGCATCAATGCCTTTACGCTGGACGGCAACGAGGCGGCTATCTCTGACGCCAAGGATGTGCTGACCCAGAGCGGTGCCACCTATCAGAACGTGTACTTCGATTCCGGCAGCGAGGCGGGCAAGTTTGTGGAGAGCATCTACGCCTATCCCACCACCTACGTGGTCAACCGCAGCGGCCGCATCGTGGGTGATCCCATTGTGGGGGCTATCACCAGCAAGGCGCAGGCCGATGCACTGCAAGCCCAGATCGACAAGGCACTGGCTGCCGATATGGGCTGATCTAATATCTTCAAAGGGAGGCTATTATGAAGAAAAAGAACTGTAAGCTGACAAGCATTCTGCGCGTCATTGCCCTGCCCCTGGTGGGTAGTGCCGGAGGGTGGCTGTACTACCGCTATGTGGGCTGCGCCACCGGCACCTGTGCCATTACGTCCAGCCCGTGGCTCTCCACCGGCTTCGGCTGCGTCCTTGGGTCGCTGCTGTATCCCGTCCTGTGGCCCGGTCGCGGCAAGAGACAGGACTGCGACAGGGCGGAGTGAGCCCTGATTCCCCTGAAAGGAGGAAACACGATGTATCGAAGTGTATTGGCACTGCTTTTCGCCGCAGTGCTGCTGCTCAGCGGCTGCGCCGCAGAACGGCAGCGTATACCGCGGGAAAAGGACACGCAGGGAACGGACATGGCCGGACAGTCCTCGGATATGTCCGGCGAGGAGGGTATGTATATGGACACCACGGAAAATGTCATCTATCTGGCAGGCGGCTGCTTCTGGGGCATGGAGCAGCTCATGCAATCTATCCCCGGCGTCATCGACGCCCAAAGCGGCTATGCCAACGGCACCTGCGAGGCGGACGCCACCTACCAGACCGTCTGCAAGGGCGACACCGGCTTCCGGGAGACCGTTCGGGTGGAGTATGACCCTGAGCAGGTGAGCCTGGATGCCCTGCTGCTGGCTTACTTCTATGTGATCGACCCCACGGTGCAGAACCGACAGGGTAACGACCGGGGCAGCCAGTATCAGACCGGCGTGTACTACACCAACGACAAGGCCAGGGAAACGGTGGAGCGCATCGCGGACATCGAGCGGGGCCGCAGCGAGAAGTTCTTTGTGGAGATCGGCCCGCTGAGGAATTACTATCCCGCCGAGGAATATCACCAAAACTACTTAGAAAAGAACCCCAACGGCTACTGCCACATCCCCCGGGCGGAGATGGAGCTGTTCTCTCGGCTGCGCATCGACCCGGGCGACTATCAGAAGCCTGCGGCGGAGTCCATCCGGGACAAGCTGACGGCGGAGCAGTACCGCGTCACGCAGGAGAGCGGCACGGAGCGCGCCTTTACCGGAGAGCTCTGGGACAAGTTCGAAAAGGGCATCTATGTGGACATCGTCACCGGCGAGCCGCTGTTCTCCTCTACGGATAAGTTTGAAAGCGGCTGCGGCTGGCCAGCCTTTACAAAGCCCATCGAGGGTCCTGCTGTGGTGGAACGGGAGGACTTGAGCCACGGCATGCGCCGCACAGAGGTGCGCAGCCGCGCCGGCGACTCCCATCTGGGCCATGTGTTCACCGGCGATCCGGAGTCGCCCAACGGCGTGCGCTACTGCATCAACAGCGCCGCCCTCCGCTTCGTGCCTTACGCGAAAATGGAGGCCGAGGGCTACGGATACCTCCTGAATTTGTTTGAGGGATAGGCCGGGCACGGATATGTTGACGCAGCAGAAAAGAAAGCCCCCGCTCGACTGAGCATACCACACAAGCCAGCTGACCCTCCGTATGCTTCAGTGCATACGGAGGGTCAGCTGCTGTTCGTAATGAAATCCTTTTGCTCTGAAAGAGCTTTTTCGGTTTGATAAGTGGGAAATCTTTTTGCGTTTTTTCTACCTCTTTTTCACCTGGCATTTGCCGCTGCCTTTTCGCCGTCGAAAACGGAGGGCGGATCATTCCGCTCTGTCGCAGCCCATTTCAGCGGAGCGGGCACTATCCGCGCTGACGGCTAATTTGCGACGAATTTGCATATTGACATCAGGGCGGCGTCATGTTATGCTAATTTGCGAATGAATTGCAAATTGGAGGCGTGGTGACTTGTCCAGTTACAGCACGCAGCAGAGGAAGGCTCTGCTTGCCTATTTGAGCCGGCACCCGGATGAGCTGCTGTCCGCACGGCAAATTGCGGACGCACTGGCGGATGAAAAAATCAGCCTCAGCGCCGTATATCGGAACCTTGCACAGTTAGAGACGGAAGAAAAAGTGCGGCGCAGCAGCAAGAGCGGCACGCGGGAGGTCTACTTTCAGTACCTTGACGCCGAAAGCTGCAAGGGTGCGCTGCACATGAGCTGTGTAAAATGCGGCAGAACCTTTCACATGGCAAGCGGCAACGCCGCCCTGTTTGCAAAGCTCCTGGCGCAGAGTGAGCAATTCACGCTGGACGCCGCCGACACGGTTCTCTATGGCACCTGCGCGGATTGCCGGGAAGAATAGTATTTGGAAGGAGGACAGGCTATGACAAAGAAATCTCGTTTGATCACAGGCTTGCTGGCAGCCGTGCTGGCGGCTGTCATGCTGTCCTCCGCTGTCTATATTGCGGTCGAAGCCAACCACAACTGCTCCGGCGAGGACTGCGCCATCTGCCACCAGCTGCAGGTCTGTGAAAATCTGCTCAAGAGCATTGGGCTTGCCGGTGCTGCTGCGGTTTTCGCCGCGGCGGTCAGGTATGCCCCGTGCAGGGTCATTCCCTCCTGCGCGGAGGTTGTCCGCACGTTTACTCTGGTTTCACTCAAGGTCAAGCTTTCAGATTAAATAAGAACTATTTACAAGGGTGTAGTCTATCCGTTTTCGGATAGGCTTTCGCGGTGTTGCCGTCACCCTTGTATTTTTGCGCCCAATTTTACGTTCTTATCATAATTTGGAGGTACATATAGTCTATGAAAAAGATAACTGCGCTGCTGCTTGCGCTAATGATGTTGACCGGCGTCCTTGCCGGCTGCGGAAAGCCGAAGGATACCGGAAAAGCCGGCAAATTGAAGGTCGTCACGACCATCTTCCCCGCATACGATTGGGTCAGGGCGATCCTGGGCGACAAGGCGGATAACGCCGAGGTCACCATGCTGCTGGACAACGGCGTTGACTTGCACAGCTATCAGCCCACCGCCGATGATATTGTCAAGATCTCCGACTGCGACCTCTTCGTCTATGTGGGCGGCGAGTCCGACGGCTGGGTGGAAAATGCTCTGAAAAACGCCGCCAACAAGAACATGAAGGTCATCAATCTGCTGGAGGTCCTGGGTGATTCCGTGAAAACGGAGGAGACCGTTGAGGGTATGCAGGAGGACGGTCACGACCACGGCCACAGCCACGATGAACAGCTCACAGAGGATAACATCAGGGATCGCACCCTCTCGGATTTCGCCGGTGCGTGGAAGTCCCTGCACCCCTATCTGCTGAACGGCGACCTGGACAAATTCTGCCAACACAGGGCGGAGGAGGACGAGGACAGCTCGACCACAAAGGACACCTATTTGGAGAAGTACAAGACCTCGTGGCAATGCGACGCCGAAAAGATTTCGATTGAAGGAAACAACATCACCTTCACTTATGCAGACGGAAAAACCGTTTCCGCTGAATACACCTATGCCGGCTATCAGCCGAAGCGGAATGACGAGGGCAAGATCCGCAGCGTCCGTTATCAGTTCGAAACCACCAGTGCCGATGCGCCCAAATATGTGCAGTTCAACGACCACGGCCACGAGCCGGGCGAGGCGGAGCATTTCCATATCTACTTCGGCAACGACGGCTTCGATGCGCTGATGAGTGGCAAGACCAATCCGTTTTTTGTGAAGGACGCGCTTTCCGCAGAGGACATCCTTGACGAGCTGATGGGGCATGACCATGGGGAGGAAAAAGACGAGCATGTCTGGCTGTCCCTGAAGAACGCCCAGACACTCTGCGTGACGATTGCGGATGCGCTGTGTGCCATCGACCCGGACAACAAGAACACCTATATCGCCAACGCCGCGGCGTATAGGGACAAGCTGGCCGCCCTTGACGCAGACTATAAGGCGGCTGTGGACGGTGCGGCCCATAAGACCGTTTTGTTTGGCGACCGTTTCCCGTTCCGCTATCTGGTGGATGATTACGGCCTGCGCTACTATGCCGCCTTTGCGGGCTGCTCTGCCGAAACCGAGGCCAGCTTTGAAACCGTTTCGTTCCTTGCCAAGAAGGTGGACGAGCTGGGACTTCCCTGCGTGCTGACCATCGAGGGCGCACAGCACAGGATCGCGGAAACCATCGTCCAGAACACCGCCGGGAAGAAGCAGAAGGTGCTGACCATGGATTCCATGCAGTCCACCACCTCCAAGGACGTGGCAAACGGCGCCACCTACCTTTCCGTTATGGAGAAAAATCTCTCCGTGCTGAAGGAAGCGTTGGGGTAAGGAGGTAGGTCTATGGCTCAGCTCACTTGTCAAAATCTCTGTGCCGGCTACGATGGACGACCCGTTCTCCAAGACCTCACCTTTGAGCTCCTGGCAGGCGACTATCTCTGCATCGTAGGGGAAAACGGCTCCGGCAAGAGTACCCTTATGAAAACGATCCTCGGCTTGCAGGCCCCCATCAGCGGCAGAATTTTGACGGGCGATGGGCTGAGGAAAAACGAGATCGGCTATCTGCCGCAGCAGACAGTGGTACAAAAGGACTTCCCGGCAGCCGTGAGAGAGATCGTTCTCTCCGGATGCCAGGGACGCTGCGGCAGCCGTCCTTTTTATAATAAAGAAGAAAAGAAACTTGCGGCGGAGGCCATGGAGAAAATGCAGATTACACGGCTTGCAAGGCGGTGCTATCGGGAGCTGTCCGGTGGGCAGCAGCAGCGGGTGCTGCTTGCCCGCGCACTGTGCGCCACGCAAAAAATGCTGCTTCTTGATGAGCCTGTTTCCGGGCTTGACCCCAAGGTGACGGCGGAAATGTATACGCTCATCGAAAAGCTCAACCGTGAGGACGGCATCACCGTGATTATGATCTCTCACGATGTGGCTGCCGCCGTCCGATACGCCAGCCATATTCTGCATATTGGCGACACCGTTTTCTTTGGGACAAAGGCAGACTATCTCCAAAGCCCGCAAGGGCGGCTGTTTGACGTGAAGAAGGGCGGTGACAGCCAATGACTGCTATCTTGGAAAAGCTGACTCTCTATTGGGCATATCCCTTTGTCCGCTATGCGCTCATTGTCGGTGTGCTGATCGCGCTTTGCTCCTCCCTGCTGGGCGTGACGCTGGTGCTGAAGCGGTTTTCCTTCATTGGTGACGGTCTGTCCCACGTGGCGTTTGGCGCAATGGCGATTGCCGCCGTGCTGCAGATCACCAACAAAATGCCCCTTGTAATGGTCATTACCATCCTCAGCGCCGTGCTGCTCCTGCGCACCGGACAGAACACGAAAATCAAGGGCGACGCCGCTATCGCCATGATCTCGGTGGGAGCACTTGCTATTGGGTATCTTCTGATGAATATTTTTTCCACCTCGTCCAATCTTTCGGGCGATGTGTGCAGCACGCTGTTCGGCTCCACCTCCATTCTGACGCTGTCCCCCGCAGAGGTATGGCTGTGCGTGGGGATGTCGGTGCTGGTCGTGGCGGTGTTCATCCTGTTTTACAATAAGATCTTCGCCGTGACCTTTGACGAAAACTTCGCAAGGGCGGCCGGCACGAGGGCGGGGCTCTACAACCTACTGATCGCCGTCGTCGTTGCGGTCATCATCGTGCTGGCGATGAACCTTGTGGGTTCCCTGCTGATCTCCGCACTGGTGATCTTCCCGGCACTGTCCGCCATGCGGATGTTCAAGAGCTTTCGCAGCGTGACCATCTGCGCGGCAGTCCTTTCGGTTTTCTGTGCGCTGCTCGGTATTCTGGCGTCCATTCTCGCCGGTACGCCGGTAGGCTCCACCATCGTCGCCGTTCAGATCGGCGCTTTCGGCCTGTCATGGCTGGCAGGCACGGTATTGGGAGGTCTTCGCAGATGAAAAAACTATTTTGCGTGCTGTTGGCAGCCCTGCTGCTCTGCACTCTCGCCGCCTGCGGCCATGAGGACACCGCACAAAAGCCCGCTGCGGAGGATGCAGAAGGCACCGCCGCGGTTGACATTGACCTGACCGTGCTCAGCGGCATCATGGTCTATTCCGAGGTCAACAGCATGATCTCCTTCCCAGATAACTACATCGGAAAAACCGTCAAAATGCAGGGACAGTTCACCATATACCAGGCCACCGACGAAAACGGCGCTTTTATCCCGGACAAAATGTTCTTCGCCTGCGTGATCGCCGATGCCACCGCCTGCTGCTCACAGGGGCTTGAATTTATCCTAACTGGCGAACATACCTATCCTGATGAGTATCCGGAGCTGGGGGCGGAGATCACCGTGGTGGGTACGTTTGAGTGGTACGAGGAGGATGGTTGCCGGTACTACCGGCTGGGAAACGCATCGTTTGTAAACTGAGGCAGCGTGGGTCGTATCAACCGGAAATTCCGTGCCGCACTTCGATCACGAGATAAGCAGCAGTCCCCTGGACAACGAAACGTCCGGGGGGCTGCTGCTTATCGTTAGATATCCATTGTCAAGAGGTATGCGGCACCTGTTGCCTCATCGTATACGCACAGAGAAACATTTGTGTATGCGCTCGTTCCCGGGTTTCGATCCACCATTTTCCAGCAGCCGTCCGCAATCGGGGGCAGCTCCACATAGGCGGAAAGGCTCTCCAGAAAGTTCTCAGCCGCTTCGGGGAGGGGGAAGCGTTCCCATTGCAGGAACGCCTGACGCACGTCCTCCCCAACGGTCAGCTTATATAGTGCTATTCCCTCATAAGGAAACCCTTCGTAGTTATTGAAGAGTTCTTCAAGCACACAGTCTTTCTTATCAATATTCAATCCAAAATCCCGAATAAGCTGCGTCTTGGGATTGTCAAGGCGATTTGACCTACACGATACCAGAATAATTCCGATGCACACGAGGGTCATAACGCATATCTGTTTTTTCATTTTCATATCGACAACCTGTAACAACAAAACCGTTTGGTGGCTTATGACTTTCTCTTCACGCCAAAGCTCCAGAAGAGGAGGGAAACGATTACTATCGACGGAACAAAAGTGCCTGTGCTTATGACATTCAGAAGATATAGTGCAATTAGGCCGGTCACAGCGGCAGTGGCAAGCAGCCTTGCAATAAGACTCCGTTTCATGAGCTTTTTCATGATTTACTCCTTATGTAAGTGTGTCATTTGGACAGCGGCATTGGCGCATAATTCAACGCCATGATGGCAAAAACCAAAGCCGCAAACGTGAGCAGGGCAACAGCGATGATTTTCAGCACGCGCCGCGTCCGATGGTTTCTGATGGCAAGCTGTGTATTGATGCGGGACAGCTCCTTCGCCAACTGGTTTGGTTCCTCTTTGCCTTCCGCCTGGGTGCCCAAAAGCTCGCTTACAGTCGTTTCAAGAATGACAGCAAGCTTTATCAACTGCTCAGCATCGGGAACCGACTGGCCTTTCTACCATTTTGAAATGGTCTGCCGGACGACATGGAGACGTGATGCCAATTCCTCCTGCGAAAGGCCTCGCTCCCTGCGTTTCAGTCGAAGGTTTTCTTGAAACATAGAAATCCCTCCTTCCCTCAAAGATTGCACACACAGTATAGCAGTAACAACACCGTCGTGGCAAGCAACGCAAAGTAACATTCGTGCATTTGACCCGCGATGGCTCAATGGCAAAAGGTGTTCACTGTACCTCGCTGGGCTTTGTACCGACCTCCACAACGTTATCGCAGCAGCTCTCGATCAGCTCCCTGTCGTGGGTGATCACGAGAATGGTTCTGCCGTTCCGCGCTTCGCTTCTCAGCCTTTCCGCGATCAGGCGCATATTCCGCCCGTCAAGGCCGCTGGTGGGCTCATCGAGAATCAGTATCCTGCGGCCGGAAAAGATGGCGCAGGCGATGGCAAGCCGCTGCTTCTGCCCGCCGGACAGGGTGGACGGGTGCGCATCCCTGTACTCATAAAGGCCAAATTCTTTCAGCAAATATCTGGCACGGTCTTTGTTTTCTTCCGTCAATTCGGTATTCAGCAACAGCTCCTCCGCCACACTCGCCGTAAAAAACTGCGTTGACGTGTCGTTGCCGCAGTAATAGATATCCCTGCGCCGGACTGCGGCTCTTGCTTTTTCCCCATCTATCAGGATATGTCCCCTTGTCTGCCTTGCCAGCCCGCAGAGGATCTGCGCAAGGGTGGTTTTCCCCGCGCCGTTTTGCCCCGTTATGGCGGTCACCTTGCCTTTCGGAAAGGAGAGGGAAATATCCTCAAAAATGGCTTCCTTGCGTATTCTTTTCGAGAGCCCTGCTGTCCTCAAGACGGCAGGGCTTTCGTCTAATACGGAGGGAGCGGAAAGACACTTTTCTTCGTGCGGAGAGCGCAGACCCATGCCCAAGATGTCTGCTTCCGGCAGAAGGAGTAAGTCCTCCGGTGTATACTCGGCCGCTATTCTGCCGTCTCGTAGATATAAAAACCGGTCTGCGATCCCCATCAGCCAGTCGATCCGATGCTCCGCGATGAGCAGGGTAAAGCCCTGTGCCTTGAGCTGCCGAAGGGTCTGCGCAAGCTGCCTTGTCCCGGCGGCATCCAGGTTGGCCGTCGGCTCGTCGCACACAAAGGCCTTTGGCTTCATGGCATATACGGACGCAATGGCCGCCCGCTGCTTTTCTCCGCTTGAGAGGATGTCAACTGCCCTGTCTTTCAAATGGGACAGCTTCAACGCCTCTATGGCGGCGTCCGTCCTCTCCCGTATCTCCCGGGCGGACAGGCCGTAATTCTCGCAGGGAAAGGCCACCTCTCCGGCAAGCTCGGAGGAAAAGAACTGGCTTTTGGGGTCCTGAAAAACGCTTCCCACCAAACGCCCGATCTCCCATGTGGAAAGCCTTGATATGTCCTTGCCGTCTATCCTCACGCTCCCGCTGAAAACTCCGGGATAGTAGGACGGCGCAAGCCCGTTGACAAGCCTTGTCACGGTGGTCTTGCCGCAGCCGGAGAGCCCCGTCAGCACGACGCATTCGCCGCTTTTTACCGAAAGGGAAATGTCCTGTACGCCTCTGTCTGAGTTTTCGTATTGAAAAGAAGCGTGTGTAAGCTCGATCATGCCATGCTCCTTTCCAAAACCAAATAGGACGCCGTGGCTATCGCGCATACGGCTGCCGCGATGTGATCCCGCGCCCCGATCCTTTTCTCATAATAGCTGCCGCGCACGCCCGGACGTTCTGCGCCTCTTGCAACGGCGGAAACGGAAAGCTGATCGGCGAGCTGCAATACCCGAAGAAGAAACGGAACCAGCACATACTCCATGCTCTGCACGGGATGTGCGAGCAGCTGCCCCGCCGCGGTCAGCCCTCGGTTTTTCATGGACCTGCCTACGCCTTTCAGCTCCGCCCGCATGGTGGGGAAGAAGCGAAAGACCACAAGCAGCCCGAGAATGAACGGGGTGGGCATACGGAGGCGGGATAAGAACGCGGAGAGCATCCCCGGCGGCGTGGTAATCAGATCCCATGACACCAGAAATATCGGCGACAGATTCCAGAACATCAGAACATAAAACTCCGAAAATACCGGCATGTGCAGCCCGTGGAAGCGGATGCCGTAGAGCAGCAGCGCCAGCAGCAGATAAAAGCAGCCATAGGACGCGGCAAGGCGGAAGTTCCGCTGTAAGACGAGATAAAGAAGCGCGCCGCCGGTCAGGATGCAGGTAAGCAGCACATTCCCGCCGATGGTTACTCCGGCAAAGACGCACAGCAGCGCCCACAGCTTGACCGGCACCGCAAAGGATGCATCCGCCCTCATAGAACGCCGGCCTTCTGAAAATGCCTGCGGATCAGCCGACTGCCCACCATGCAGCCCAAAAAGCCCATCAGCGTCGTAAACAGCAGAATAAAGGCCAGCCAGCCGGGAGAGGTGTAGTAACGCACATAGGAATCGACGTAGCTCTGCTCCATGCCGCTTGCCAGCGCAAAATCGTAGTAGGTGTCCCAGAAGAACCAGATGGGCAGCAGATTGACCCCGTTGTATAAAAGGCTCGCCGCCGTCCAGGCGGCAGTCAGCCGTTTCGGTTTTTGGCAGGAGCCTTCCTTCCAGAGAATCGCCTCGCAGAGGATTCCCACGAGAACATAATAAGGCAGCAAGAACCAGTTTCCCATCAGCAGGAAAATCACGCCGAGGATCGTCATATAGATCAGCGTCACAAAACGCTTTCCGATCCGGCTGACCATGAGCATATAGACCGGCGCGCAGAGGAACATGGTGATCCCCACCGACAGCACCATGCTGACAAAGTCGTTGGCCATGCAGACCATATTGACAACGAGCTGGATCACGATCAGTACCGCCGAAAGCAGCACTGTGGTGATCACATCCCTGACAGACCATTTATTTGTTTCTTTCATAAACGCCTCCTTGTTTTCGATACTTTGTTTTCCAATATTGCATTCGGAATCCTGTTTATCCCGCAACTTTCTACGCCGTCCACTCCATGCTCTCGCTCTGGAGCTGTGCCATGTGGCGGAACAGGCCGTTCTTTTTCAACAGCTCTGCCGGAGAACCCATCTCAACCACGCGGCCGCCGGAGAGCAGGACGATCTGATCGGCGTTCATGACGGTACGCATGCGGTGCGCAATGATGAGCACCGTCTTATCCTTGATAAGCCCGGACAGCGCCGCCTGCACCGCCGTCTCGTTTTCCACATCCAGCGAGGCCGTGGCCTCGTCCAGCAAAATCACCGGCGCGTCCTTCAAGATGGCGCGGGCAATGGAGATGCGCTGCCGCTCACCGCCGGAGAGCCGGGAGCCGTTTTCCCCGATCAGGGTATGGTAGCCGTCCGGCAACCTGGATACAAAGGCGTCGCACTGCGCCGCCTTCGCCGCCGCCAGCACTTCCTCGTCGGTGGCGTCCCGTTTACCGAGGCGGATGTTTTCCATCACGGTGTCGGCAAACAGCACCACATCCTGAAATACGATAGCGTAGTTTTTCAGCAGTGCCTCGCCGTCCACCGTGGATACATCCACGCCGCCCAGCCGCACCGTTCCCTCCGCCGGATCCCAGAAGCGGGCTGCCAGCCTGGCTGCCGTGGACTTGCCGCCGCCGGAGGGGCCCACCAGCGCCGTCACCTGTCCCTGCTTCGCCGTAAAGGAGACGTCTCTTAGCACATCCTCTTTTTCCCGGTAGGCAAAGGTCACGTGCTCAAAGCGGATGTCGTAGCCGTCGGGATCATATTCGGTCAGCCCGGTCATGCGCTTTTCGTTCTCGATCTCCTGCATACGCTCGATGCGTACCTCGCAGGCGAAAACCGCGGCCATGTTGGCAAACATGGAGCCGATGGGGTCATATACCCGGGTGGCGGCGATAAGGAACATCAGAAACGGGATCAGCGACAAGTCGCCGCGGCTCATCAGCGTTACCCCCGTGAGGACGGTGGTGGCGATGCCCAGCTTTAGGAAGGATTGCGCCGCCGTGACTACGGAGCCTGTGAACAGCTCGCCCCGGATGGTGTCCTGCTCCGCCTCGTCCAGCCTGCGGTTCAGGTCGGCGATATACCGCGCCTTCTGGTTGCACGCCTTGATCTCCAGCGCGCACTCCAGTGCCTCCTGCATGGCGTCGGTGGCCGCGCGGCGGGTGACAAGCCCCTTCGTTATATGCCGCTTTTCCATGCGCCGGGAGAGATAGACCATCAGCAGCGACGCAGGCACCACCCACAAAAGAGCCAGTGCCATCCGCCAGTCGTAAAGCAGCATGCCTGCGGAAATCAGCGCCGTGGAGATGAGCGCGCCGTGCATGGCGGGGTAAAAGTGGGAGAATGCCTTTTCCAGCGTCTCCGTATCCCCCATGATGGTGGTGGTCAGGTCGGTCAGGTCACGGTTTCCAAAGAAGGACAGTGGAAGCTGGCGCAGCACCTCCGCCAGCCGGATGCGGCGGTTGGCGCTTTCCCGGTAGGTGGCTTCGTATAGGGCCTTGTACTGGATCAGGAAGGTCACAAAGAGCGCGGCGAGGGCAAGGACGCCCGCGACCAGAAAGCGCGTAAGCCCCGCCCTTGGGTCGGTGCCGTTTGTCAGCGCCTCTACGATGCCGGAGAGCGCCGTGGCCAGCACGCCCACCGGCAGCATTTTGCTGATGTTGACCAGTACGGACCAGAACACGGCGCACACATAGTCCCTTGCGCCCTTCTCCGTCATGGCGTATTTTTTGCGGATGCGTTCGATCATGCGGCACCTCCTACCTTCCACTGCGCGGCCTTTTGGTATTCCTCCCACATAGCGGCGTATACGCCGCCCTTTTCAAGAAGCTCGTCGTGCTTTCCTTCCTCGGCAATCCCGCCGTCCCGGATGACGAGGATGCGATCCATGTTCCGCACCGTGGACAGACGGTGGGCAATCATCAACACGGTCTTGCCCTTCATCAGCGCCTCGAGGGCCTTTTGTATCTTCGCCTCGTTCTCGGGGTCTGCAAAGGAGCTGGCCTCATCCAGCACCACGATGGGTGCGTCCTTTAAAATCGCCCGGGCCAGCGCAATGCGCTGCATCTCGCCGCCGGAGAGGTACACGCCCTTGGCGCCGATCACGGCGTCCAGCCCGCCCGGCGTCTTTTCCAGAATATCGCTGCACTGGGCAAGCTGCGCCGCGTGTAATATCTCCGCCTCGGTGGCGTCCGGCCGGGCGGCGCGGATGTTGTCGCGGATGCTCTTCTTGAAGAGCCTCACCTCCTGAAAGACAAAGGAGATCTGCTCCATCAGCTCCGCGGTGGGGATGCTGCGCACATCCCGTCCGCCCAGGAGCACTGCCCCTGCCTGCACATCGAAAAAGCGCGGGATCAGCCGGGCGATGGTGGTCTTGCCGCCGCCGGAGGGGCCCACCAACGCCCACGCCTCCCCCTGCGGCAGATGGAAGCTCACATTCGTCAGCGCGGGCCTGTCCGCACCGTCATAGGAAAAGGTGACGTTTTCAAAGGAAATGCCGCTACCCGCGGGCTTGCTTCCGCTGTCCGCCGCAGGCTCGGGAAGGGGGGACTCCTTCAATATGGCCTCCAGCTTGTTCACTGCCTCGGCGGCCTCCATCTGTGCGTTGACCGCGTACATCAGCCGCTCCATCATAAAGGCAAGCTGGGGCGCGAAGAAGATGTAAAACACCAGATCGGCCAGCACTGCCCAGCCGTCTGCCGCGCCGCCGATGAGAACCATCCCCAAGGGCATGAGAAACAGGAACATGGCGTTCAGCACTACTGTAAGCAGGGTGTAGGGCATACGGCACATCATGGCGTAGCCGCTGGCAAGGTCGCGGTAGCTGAGGATGGCGGCATGAAAGCTCTTGAAGGAGTAAACCGTCTGCTGGAACACCTTCACCACCGGGATGCCCCGGACATACTCCGTGGCCTCGGCGGAAATGCGCTCTCCGGCGCGCTGGTATTCCTCAAAGAACTTCATGCCCGTCCCGGTCATCATGGTCATCAGGCAGACAAGCCCGATGATCATGGGGATCAGGCAGGCGAGCCCCATGCGCCAGTCAAAGACGAAGAGCAGTCCAACCGCCAGTATCGGCGTTACGATCCCACCCACCGCGTCGGGGATGGTATGGGCAAGGAGCGTTTCTGTCAGCGCCGCGTTGTCGTCGATCTGCTTGCGCAGCCGCCCCGTGAGGTTGGCGTTAAAGTACCCCAGCGGCAGGTCAATGAGATGAGCGGCCGCCGCCTTTCGCATATTCGTCGCCACCCGGAAGGCCGCAAGGTGCGTGTACATGAGCCCGGCGAAATAGATCGCCGCGCTCAGAAGCGCCGCCGCCAGCGCATACCAGCCGTAGCGGGCAAGCCCTGCCGGAACGCCGCCTCCCGGCGTTAAAATGCCCCGCGCCGCGTACCAGACAAAGACGAACGGGAAAATGCCGGCCGCCGCCGAAACGCCTGACAGCCCGCAGCCCAAGATGGACAGCCACTTATGCCCTCCGGCGTATTCCAGCAGCCTGCCCAGCACCGGCGGCTGCTTTGCTTTTTTCTGTTTGCTCATATTCCGTGTTCCTTTCTTAAAATGTATGGATTTGTTGGAGGATGCGCCGCATCGGTTAGAGGCAACTAACCGACAGTTATTTTTTAAAGGCTCATTCGAGCCTTAAAAGTCCGCTCCAGCCGGAGTGGAAAAAGATAGCCAGTTCATCAACGTATTTCATGGCTTCCTCTCTTGGCATATCGTGGACGATGGTTTCACACACCGCCGTAAAGTAAGCTCTTGTGATCATGTGATGAAGCTGACGAGTCATGCTCCCGGAGAGCATACCGTTTTTTCTGAGGAGGGCGTAGTATTCCTCGGATCGATCGACCTCCAGCTCCACCAACACCTCGATGAAATCCGCATAGCCCGTTCCCTCCGCCCGGCAGAGGATCAGCTTGAATTCGTCGAAATGGTCGTACATGAACGCGACAAGCTCATGCAGGTGCTGGGTGGAAAGCTCCAGACTGTCTTTTGCTCTCCCCTCCGGGACAAGGTCAAAATAATCATCCTGTGCCGCCTTGAAGCGGGTGAGCAGCTCGCTTGCGGTCTCGCCCACAAGGTCTTCAAACAGAGCGGTCTTATCCGGGTAATAGCCGTAGAAGGCACCCTTCGTGAAGCCCGCCTCCGCGACAATTTGGTTCAGAGACGCGTCCTTAAAACCTTTTTCCAGAAATTCTTTTTTCCCAACTTCGAGGATCCTCCTCTGGGTTTCCGTTCGTTCCATGTCCTACGCCTCCTGATATACCGCCGGTATATACTACTGGTATATTATAACCGAGCATAGTGGGTTTGTCAATGGGAGTGACACATTTTATACTAAACACATATACCCTTGCCTGGAGGATTCGCGATATTCTTTTGCGCATGGAAGGGAGTTCATACAGCCATATATGGAATCTCCAGCGAAATGCCTGCGGCACTTCGCTGGAAAAGCACTTAAAACAGCAGCTATGGCTGATTTTTTGACTTGCCCTTCATCTCACCCATTCTATCACCGCAAAATACCCTTTGCAACGCAAATGGTTCATCGGAGTGCCGCCTGCGCGAGGCAATCTCTGACCGCTTCACGAATGGCATCGCTGGTAAATGTTGCAGATGAAACGGCATCCACATCCCAGGTCTGCGCCTCCACGATCCGGGAAGGGAGTTCATCTATTGCGCGGTCTGAGATATTTACTGTTTCGCTGTGAGATAGGACATGTACAGACAATATGCTGCTCCCGTCAAACTCTACCTCTACGGTAACCGGACCGGAATAACCTTCAGCGGAAGCCGTATAAACGCCCGCCGTGTAGATGTCTCCCGATTTGCCGCATCCTGCGCACAGCAGCAGCGCACCCACCAGCACGGAGAACAGCACTGATTGCACCCCTTTTTTCATGTGTTTGAACCTCCTGTTTTTTTGTTCTGCTCCGTTATCCTGAAGGGAAGGCATACCGGAACATTTAATACCGGATGTGTAATGACCTCCGCTTCTACATCAAAGATTTCCCGCAACGCCTGCTGGGTAATAACCTCTTGCGGCGTACCTGCGCTGTGCAGTGTCCCGTCTTTGATCGCCACCAAATAGTCTGAAAACATGATGGCATGATTTAAATCATGAAGAACCATTACGATGGTAACACCATTTTCCCGGTTGAGGCGGCGCAGAAGGTACAATATATCCAGTTGGTGCGAGATGTCCAAATAGGTCGTGGGTTCATCCAGAAACAGCAATCCTGTTTTCTGAGCCAACGCCATGGCGATCCATGCCCGCTGTTGTTGACCTCCCGAAAGCCTCTCCATTTCTCTATGTTCAAGGGAACTCATGCCTGTACTGGCAAGAGCCCACTGAATGATCTCCCGATCCTTTTCGCCGAGACCGCTTAGCGCCGACCTGTAAGGAAAACGCCCGTATTCCACAAGGTCGCCGACTGTGATGCCGGCAGGGGCTTGCGCTCCCTGCGGTAGCAGCGCAAGTCTCTGGGCAACACGCTTTGTCGGCATTCTGTGGATCGCTTCGCCATCAAGGTATACTGCGCCGGAATCCGGGGAGATGATCCGGCACAGTGTCTTCAGTATGGTGGATTTTCCAGAGCCGTTGGAGCCTATCAAGGTGGTTATGCTGCCTTCAGGGATTTTTAAGTCAAGCCCCCTGAAGACGGCCTCCCCGTTATATCCGGCAGACAAACCCTTTGCCTGCATATGTGAAAGCATAGACATCCTCCCTTAAAAATACCTGCGGAGCAGGAACAGAAAATACGGAGCCGAAAGCACGGAGATCACGATACCAACCGGGATCTCCCTCGGCTGAAAGGCAGACCGTCCCAGCGTGTCTGCCAAAAGCAACAGCAGCGCCCCCAGCAGCATGGAGGCAGGCATAAGGGCGTGGTGTCTGCCTCCGATCAACCTTCGTGCTATATGCGGCGCTACCAGTCCCACAAAACCGATCCCTCCGCTGACGGCAACGCAGGCAGAGGTAAGAGCCACCGATGCAATCAGGAGCAGTCTCAACTCCCTCTCTACGGCTATCCCCAGAGAAATGGCAGTATTCTCTCCTAAGAGCAGAATATCCAGTATGTTCGTCTTTGTAAGAAGAAAAGGAACCAGTATGAGCATATAGGGCAACAGGGCAAGAACCTGATGCCAGCTCGTTCCCCAAATATTTCCTGCCAGCCATCTTGCCACGAGCTGATAGCTGCTGTTGTCCATGTTCGCGGCCATGATCAGCATAAAAGAAGAAAATAGGGACGCAAGACCGATGCCGCCCAACAGAAAATATATTGGGAGGAGTTTTCCGTTCCTCTTTGCAAAAAGATACAGCAGTCCCGTTGTGCAAAGCCCGCCCGCTATGGCAAATATCGGCTGGTATGCCATGGTACGTATATGCAGCGCAGGGAAAAATGTCAGGAACAGCATAACGGCAAATCCCGCCCCTGCGTTTATGCCCAATATCCCCGGATCGGCCAGCGGATTACCCGTGACAGTCTGCATAACGCATCCGGCAAGTGCCAGACCCATCCCACATAGAACGGCGAGGACGATCCTCGGAACGCGAAACTGCGCTACGACTACGGAGGTTCCCTCCATATGCGGTTGGAATATGCTGTGAACCGCAGTCGAGAAGGGAATTCTTGCGTAACCACTGTTAACGGATAAGATAGCCGCAGCCACAATCAGGATAAGAAGACCGTTGAGGATAAGGAGCTGCCTGGTTTTCTTTTTCATAAGACCATGCCCTCCTTCCTGAAAGTAAGCGCAAAAAAGACGGGCACGCCGAGGATGGATACCAGTGCGCCGACAGGCGTATCAAAAGGGGCGTTTATCATGCGCGCCGCAATATCCGACAGCACCAGCACAACGCCGCCCATGAGCGCAGACACGGGAACCAGCCTGCGGTAATCACCTCCCACAAGAAGTCGGGATATATGCGGTACGATAAGACCGATAAATGCGATGCCTCCCACGAGCGATACACTGGCTCCCGCAAGCAGCAACACCACAAGCATACCGAAAAGCCTGACCGTGCGGACATTTACGCCCAAGCTGGCGGCGCTATCTTCTCCCAGTGCCAGCGCTGATAGCCGGCTCGATAAAAGCAAACCAAGCGCACTGGCTGAGAGGATCACCGGGGATAGCAATTTCAAGCTTTGCCATGTCACACCGGACAAACTTCCCGCGCTCCAGAAAGAAAGGGCTTTCACGATCCCAAACGCCAGAGAAACCGCCTGACTCAACGCGGTAAGCAGGGCTGATACAGCAGCGCCTGCCAGAATGAACCGGAAAGATTCGGATCTATGTTTGCCGGCACCGAAACCGTAGACCATGAATACCGCAAGAGCGGCTCCGGCAAAGGCGGCGCATGTTTTCACGATGTCTGGTGCGGCTGGAAACAGAATTGCGGACAGTGCAACAAAGAAACCGGCTCCCGCATTGATCCCCAGAAGACCGGCGTCCGACAGGGGGTTTCTGGTAATTCCCTGCATCACAGCGCCGGAGAGAGCGAAGGCCATTCCTGTCAGCCCGGCAGCCAGCGCCCTGGGCATACGCATTTCCAACATAATCATTCCAACACCAGAAGCCTTAGCGGGGGACATAACCGTTTCCGCAAAGACCTTGAAGCTACCGCCAGCAATGCCGATGCAGACGGAGAGAACCATTGAGAATCCAAGCAGCAGCACCAATGCGGCAAGAATAATCAGAAAAGCCGGCGCGGAGCGTTTGTATCTCCCTTGTCTCTGCGATATTCCCGCAACCGCACCTGTTCCCTTACTCAACGTCCCCATGGTTCAGAATCGCGTTTGCGAGTTTTTCCAAATAGAGTTCCTTCCCCATCGCCGTAAAAGCCATATTATACTGCTCCTCATTGATACCAAAGTAAACGTTGCCGGCTTTGACCGCTTTCATATTCTTCCACACGGCAAGGTTCCCCGTGTCTCCAGCACTGCCGTCGTCGCTAAAGAAGAAGATGTGATCTGCATCGATCAGGGAAAAGTATTCCGCATCGACCACTTCACCCCAGACATTCTCTGGTACACCGGCTGATGGTGTGAGTTTCAACTCATCGTAGACAAGCTCACCCGGCCCGCCGCTGCGATAGATGTAATAGGAACCAAAATGAACGGAATTGGCCTCCAATACAGCAAAGGTTTCGTCCCCAATCATATCCCTGATTTTCGCCGCAAGCTCCGCAGCTTTGGCGTCGTAGTCAGCAAGCCATTTTTCTACGGCTGCTTCTTTATCAAACCACTGCCCCAGCTGCTTAAATCTTCCGCGCCAGTTAACATAGCTTATGTCATCGTCGATCATGACCGTGGGAGCAATAGCCGCGAGTTGTTCATAAACCTTCTCGTGGCGAATATTCATAATGATCAGATCGGGCTTTAACTCCGCGATCTTTTCGAGGTTCAGGTCTCCGGTAGAAGAAGACCCGGAGTAATTACCGACAACCTCAATACCTTTTTCGGCAAAAAGTGTTGCCAGATGTTCGGGGACAGACACCCCATCGAACATGCTGGTATTAGCCGAGGCAATTACCTTCATATCCAGAATAAGAAGTTCCTCTGTCAAGCCAGCTACATCAACGATGCGCTGTGGATTTGCCGGGATGGCAACCTCGCCCTTCATATCCGTTACCGTGACGGTATCCGAGACCGATCCCTGCGGCGTGGTATCCGTTCCAGCACAGGCTGCAAGAGCAAACACAAGCACAAGGCACAACATGAGCATTGCGAATTTTTTCATTCTGATGACCTCCTGAGTAATAAATCTTTAGTTAGAGCAAGCTAACCAACGGGCGCGCATAGCGAAATAACAGAACAGCTGAGTCTTTTAACCGTGTGGGGTCAACCTTTTCTATCCGCCTACCATTATACAGTCGGCGAAAGGAAAAATCCCCCCGAAAACGCCATGTCTTTCCCCTAAAGCGCCATGATGCTCAGTGCAGTAATAGAATAATTCATAAAGCTATGCTATAATTAGAATCATTGCTCAATAGACAAACCGAAATTTATGGAGGTGTTTTTTTGCGAGTATACAAAAGTAAAGAAGAACTCAAAGCTGAGATCAATAAAACATTTGATAAATATATTTCGGAGTTTGATTGCATACCAGAAGCCTTAAAAGATAAAAGGGTTGATGAGGTTGACCGGACCCCGGCAGAAAACCTTGCCTATCAGGTGGGTTGGACAACATTGGTTCTTAAATGGGAGGAAGATGAAAGGAAGGGGCTTCAAGTAAAGACGCCGTCGGACAAATTCAAATGGAACCAACTTGGCGAGCTGTATCAGTGGTTCACGGATACCTACGCTCATTTGTCTCTTCAAGAGTTGAAAGCCGAACTGAACGAAAATGTCAAGTCTATCTGCGCAATGATTGATTCGCTCAGTGCGGATGAATTATTTAAGCCGCATATGAGAAAATGGGCTGATGATGCTACAAAAGCAGCTGTATGGGAAGTTTACAGGTTCATTCACGTTAATACTGTCGCTCCTTTCGGAACTTTTAGAACTAAGATCAGAAAATGGAAAAAGGCGGCGCTGTAACTTCCGGTTCATCAAGCCAATATGCCCTTAAAACACGAGCGGCGGGACAGACTCTATCTGTCCCGCCGCTCTGCTTTTTCAGTGATCGAAGTTTTACTTGTGCGTAGGCTCGTTTTGCAGCCCCGCGCGAATGGTTAATTCCGCCCAGCACTAACATCAATGTGTATGCCGCTGCTGAGCAACTCACATTTCAAATGATATAGTTTCCACTGGGCAAGATCTTCCTCGAAATGTGCTGCCTACCGTTCTGGTTTTTCAAGGGAAGATGCAATCTTTGTAATTTCCATCCAAGTAACCACAAAAGAATACACCTGTGTCTTTGCTTTTATGTTTCAGAATGGCAAGCTCCGCTTATATTCACTCGGAGTGCATCCAAACTTTTTTCGGAAGGCGTCGCTGAAATGGCTGATGTTGCTGTACCCCACCAACCCTGCTATGTCTTTCACCTGAGCATCGGGCGCAGACAACAGTTCGCAGGCGTGCTCCATGCGGCGATTTAACATATATTGATATATGGTGATTCCATAGTGCTTTCGAAATATCTCACGAAGTTTGGATTCACACATAAAGTGCTGTTTGGAGAGCTCCGCGATGGTCACGGGTTCCAGAAATCCCTCATCTATCTGTCGCCTGACCCGAAGTAACGTCTCGCTATCCGCCCGGCTCAATTCACTCTTCACAGCAGCAGAATTCTGATTCATCATCTCGTTCGCAAAGGCTGCAACAAGTTCCAGTATCTTTCCTTCTTGATACAATGACTTTGCACAGTCATTGTAGTTACACTGCAATATCTGGCGTATTGTAGCTTCTATAGTAGCGGTGATTCTATGTTTTGGCGGGTTTTTCCCCCCGCTAAAGGCGGTGCAAGCCTTTTTCTTCTGCAAACCATCCATCACAGACCGAAACCGACAGGGATGCAGGTTCAGCCCGACGCCTATATATCTCTGTCCTGCCTCATAGATATTTTCCGCATCAAACAGACCGCTGCCGTATACGCAGCAATCTCCCTTTTCCAACAACGTTTTTTGGTTTCTGCCCGAAGACTTCCACTCCAATGCGTCGGAAAGAGAGAAAATGACGGAAAAAGAATCCTTATACACTTGCTCCCGCAATACTGTGTCCCTGTAAAACATCACATCGCAGATATACATCTCGATATTGGGGCACGGTGAAATATAGCGGAAATATCCTTCTCCAATATCGCTTGGCAAAGCAACCTGATTGTCTTTCATAATACCACAAAGCTGCTGCATTGCGGGGGAGAAAAAGTCGCTGCGATCCGTTTGCCCATGAAGAAAATCATATTGTGCCTCTTGCATACCAGGCCACCTCCTCCGACACATGATTAGACACTTTTATGCAAATTGGTCCATTCCACCTTTCCAGTTCCAGTTCTGCACGCTGGTTAGCCTGCTCTAACCAGCGGATGAAATAAAAGGCAGACTGCCTGTACGCAGTTTGCCTCAAATCCGACGGCACAGCGCCTGCGAAAAATATTGTACCATAAGCGCGCAGGGATTTCAATGTAGAACACCAGGCATCCCTGCTTTTCCTGCGAATTTTCCGTTTGCCCAATGTCATCCGTGTGCCGAGAGGGAAGCCCTCAGTACTTTCAGCGAAAGATTCAATCAATTCAAACACGGTTTCTTATTCGGCTTTACGTCTACTCAACACAGTGCCTCTCTGTTCACCTGTCTTGGATGCTTGAGCATATTCTTTTTCAATACTCGCTATACAGCGCAAGGCAGGAACACCGCAAGAGGTGTCCCTGCCTTTTCGGATAGGCTGTTTGGCAAATGCAAACCGCGCAAGCTGCCGCTGAAGCAATCGTCAGCGGCGTGCATCATTTCTCACTCCACCAACGCCTTGCCCAAGGCGCGGCAGGCTTCAAGTGCCGCGTCGTCGGGCATCTCCGTGCAGATCACGCTCTCGCAAACGTGGTTCACCCCTGCGCTGTCGCAGTCGCTCTCCCAAGTGCGCATCCACTCGCCATCACCCCGGCCGTAGGAGCCGAACAGTGCCACGCGCTTCCCGCCGAGGCTGCGCTTGCACGCATCGAACATGGGTTGGAACTCCATTTCCTCCAGCACCTCGCTGCCCATGGCAGGGCAGCCGAAGGCGATGGCGCCGTAGGCGTTCAGATCGCCGGGCTGCACCTGATCGGGTGTGAGCAGCGCAGCCTCTGCGCCCGCGGCGGTCATGCCCTCGGCAACGGCACGCGCCATTGCCTCCGTATTGCCCGTACCACTCCAATAAACAACAGCAGATTTCATGTTTGTTAGTTCCTTTCTTTTGATGAGTTTATATGATCAAACCGCGACGGCAAGCTGCTCAAGCTTCAAGCCGCTTTGCCAGAGTGCGCAGTAGATCTCCGTGCATTTTCTGTATTTCTCGAATAGTGAGCGCGCCTTTTCCTCGTCGCCGTAGACCTTCCAGAGCCCCGCGCACTTAAAATTGTTCGCGCGGTGGTCAATGAAGCCCTTCACATCCTCCGGCGGATAGCTGAGAAACAGCCCCACCTCGTGCGGAAACTCTCCGCTCTCGCCTCCTTTGAACGTTTATTGGTTAGCATGCTCTAACCATATAGCCCTTGAGAAGCCGCCCGAAGGCGGCTCTTCAAAGATCACCGACTGGCACCGTGAACGGGCGTCATGGTTCTCTGCCAAGTAAGCCTCGGATGCAGACCGGCATTACTGATGTCGTCGATGCTTTACTTTATTCCCAGCAGCAATGTTGAGCCGCGAAGCATCAGGCGTCCGGCCTCCTTCGGCGTCATAAAGCTGCCGTCGGTCGTGTCCATCAGCTCCACGCGCTCATAGCCCATGTCCCTGAGCTTTTGGACAAACGCCTGCATATCGCCGTATCTACCGGGCGACATCAGGTCGTGGATGGCAAACATTCCGCCTTTTTTCAGAACCCGCAGTGTTTCCAGCAGAAGTGCCTGCTTGTCTTTCCCCGCGATATTGTGATAGACATAGTTGCTGGTCACCGCGTCGAAGCTCTCGTCGGGAAAATCCAGCTTCACGGCGTTCCCACGTTGGAACGAAGCGTTTTTCACGCCCTCCGCAGCGGCGTTTTTTTCACACAGCGGCAGGCTGAAGGAGGCGTACTCCTTGCCCCAGCGATCGATACCGATCATTTTTCCCTGGGGATTGCGCTTTGCGCAGGCAATGGTCAGCGCGCCGCTGCCGCAGCCGATGTCCAGTCCCACGCCGCCCTCCGGCAGCGTGATATGCTCCGCCGTGCCGTCAATGATCTGCTTTGAGAGCTTGCGCTCGCCGTCATAGGAAAAGCTCCGATAGGCATACACGCACCACTGGGTGTACTTTGCACAGACGACAAAGGCGATGCCGAATACCACACCCAGCACGACGCGCAGCTTTCCGCTCACACCGATGCCGAATACACCGAAAACCAGCAGCAGCGCAAGCGACAGCATCGTCCCCGCGATGAGCGAAACCAGCATTCCCTTGGGGATCCAGTTTTTGTAGTCAGGCTTCATTCTTGAACTCCTTTCTTTTCTAACGTTCTTCATGCAAAAAACCCAGCGGTCATCGCCGCGCCCCAGCGTTTTTGTTCGATGCCAAATGAGCTTCGGATGAAGACCGGCATTGCTGCGGCACCTCCGCGCCTATCCCAGCGCCACATCCAGCGTCATCATGACGCTAAAGCCCACAGCAAAGAAAATCGTGCCGATGTTGGAGTGCTTCCCCTGTGACATTTCCGGGATCAGCTCCTCCACAACCACATAGAGCATGGCGCCCGCTGCAAAGCTCAGCAGATACGGCAGCGCCGGGATCACAAGCTGTGCCGCGAGAATCGTCAGCACCGCGCCGATGGGCTCCACCACGCCGGAGAGCACGCCGCCGAGAAACGCTCGGCCCTTGCGTTCCCCCTCCGCCCGCAGCGGCATGGAGATGATCGCCCCCTCGGGAAAATTCTGAATGGCGATGCCAAGGGACAGTACAATTGCGCTTGCCGCAGTAATCTGCGTATTGCCCGAAAGAAAGCCTGCATACACCACGCCGACTGCCATTCCCTCCGGGATATTATGTAAGGTAACAGCCAGCACCATCATGGTGGTGCGCCCGAGCTTGCTTTTCGGTCCCTCCGCCTGATTGCTTCCCACATGAAGATGGGGAATCAAACGGTCAAGCAGGAGCAAAAACAGCACGCCGCTCCAAAAGCCGATAAAGGCGGGGAGAAAGGACAGCTTCCCCATATCCTCCGACTGCTCAATGGCGGGGATCAGCAAGCTCCAGATGGACGCTGCCACCATCACACCGGCGGCAAAGCCGGCAAGGGAGCGCTGCACCAGATCGCCAAGGGATTTTTTCATAAAGAACACGCAGGCTGAACCCAGTGTTGTGCCCAAGAAAGGGATCATGATTCCAAGAAAGGTTTCCATTTGTCTCACCGCCTGAAGAATTATTTGTTCTTTCTGAACCCCGCCTCGTCCCGGTATTCGGGATGTTCCTTTAAGTATGGGTCTTTATCGCCGCAGATGGTATAGTCGCACCGGCAGCCGTCCACGCAGGTGGTCGTCCGTATAAGCCTTGCGTGGAGCAGCTCCATGGACGCATAGTCCACATTGCACAGGGCGGGCATGATGTCCGTAAGACCGTGCTTGATAGCAAACTCCGCCGCCGGACACGCCGTAAATTCATAATAAATAGGCTTGTCGGTTTCATAAGGCGCAACCGACATCTCGTAATCGTGCCATTTGTCGCAGCCAGTTTTCGCCCGCACAAACGCCTTGTACATCAGCTTCCTCCAGAACGGCTTGTTGCAGTCCACAAACCGCAGCCTGCGGAAGATCGGCAGGATCAGGTTTTCCTCCATCTCTTCGATTTCACGGAACGAAGTAACGGCTTTGCAGACCACATAATAGCTCAGGATGGCGATGCAGTCGTAGGTGCCGCCTACGCCGTTGTGGAAGTTCCGTTTGCCGCCCAAATCCGTGCGCCAGCCGGAGAGAAATTCCGCATACTGCCGCTGCACCTGCTCCCAAACCGCCTCCTGCTCTGCTTCAGAGTAGTGCAGGGCGATTTTTGCCCGAATCTCTTTCTTGCAGGGCTTGGAATACAGCACATGACTTTTGCGGTCGAATAGAAGCTCGTTGCCCTTCATCTGATTGCCTCTCCCTCATTTCCGCGCCGTGATGCACAGCCAGCACCTTGCCGCCCGATCCTTTCGCATAAAGCGGTCGTACCGACCGGCATTTTTATCCCAGAAGTTCTTGTGTTCTTTCATAGCCGTTGTCCTTATCTCTTCTTTATCTTTTGTCGCCTTGTGCCTCTCAGCAAGGCCTCACAGTGCCGCTAAATTTCCCCGTGCGGGCATCTGTCCCGCCGCTGCCGGGCGTATTCCAGCAGGGCGGCACACGCCGGGCAAAGCGCCCCGCTCCTTGTCCCATGCACGCCCCGGCAATACCGGCGCACCACGAGGGTAACAGTTTCGATCTCCTTTTCCTTGTTCAAGCTCCGAATTCCTTTCTGTTTTATACACGGTTAGTTTCATCTAACTGCCTGTCAGAAGAAAAGGCAGGCCGCCTGTATGCAGTCTGCCTTTTGTCTGATGCGAAGGCCCGCAGCCGCGCTCGGCTTACAGCACCAGGGAGGGCGCGGTGTAGACCCGTGCCTTCAGCTCGCTGTTGAGCATATACAGCCCCTTGCTGTCTCCGCCGAACAGCTCCATCTTGGTGATAAGGTCGGCGGCGTTCTTCTCCTCCTCGCCCTGCTCCTTGATGAACCAGTCCAGCATCTGCATGGCGCGGAAGTCCCTGGCCTCGTACGCGGCGGCGTAGATGGCGTCGATGCTGGCGGTGACGAACTTCTCGTGCTCCAGTGCCTTTTTCAGCGGGGTCATGTGGTCGCCCCGTTCCCACTCCGGCTTTGCGATAGCCTCAAAGTTGACACCCTCGCCGTTATTCTGCAAATACTGATAGAACAGCATGGCGTGATCCCGCTCCTCCTGCGCCTGTACCCGGTACCAGTTCTCAAAGCCGTCCAGTCCGACGGCGGCGTAGTAGTTGGCAAAGTCCAGATACAGATAGGCGGAGTAGAACTCCTTGTTGATCTGCTCGTTGAGCAGCTTAGATACGTTAGCGTTCATGGTGCTTCTCCTCCATAATGTTGTCTTTTTTCTGCTCCCGGCAAGCAGGGCAGATATACCGGATCCTGAGGTCGTAGGAGAGGATCTCCTGCCCCAGTGCCTCCCGGATCCGCTCTTGCATATCCGGCAGGTGAACGTCCGCGATTTTCCCGCACCGGCTGCAAATCAGGTGATCATGTCGTTCCGTCCGGTCGTACCGGTCCGGCGAACCCGGCTCGGTGATGCGGAGCAAAAGCCCCTCCTCCGCCAAACCGTTCAGGTGCTTATATACCGTACCCAGAGCGATGCGGGGATGCTCCCTCTTCATCTCCAGGAACACCTGCTCCGCCGTGGGATGCTGCTGCAGCTCCGTGACGGCGGCCAATATCTCCTCTGCGTATTTCGGTATACCGCACCCCTCCAAAATAAGAACTATTCTTATTCTTGTTTTCCATTATACGCATATTCAACCTGTTGTCAACAGCTATGGAGGGCTTACGCTGAAAAAATTGACGAAAAAGCTTGACACGCCGAACTGTATCTGTTATAGTCACAGTAGAAACTGTGCTTGCCACAAGCACAGATTATCGCAGGAGGGATGACCATGGACAGTTCTTTTAATCTGGCCGTTCACGCGCTGGTCTGCCTGAGCCACAGCAAACGCTCCCTCAGCAGCGAGGCGCTGGCGGAGAACATCTGCACCAACCCCACCCGCGTCCGCCGCGTCATGGCGGGGCTGAAAAAGGCGGGGATGGTGGAGACCCGGGAGGGCTTGGACGGCGGCTACCGTCTGACGGTAGATCCGGCGAGCCTTACCCTACGGCAGGTGGCGGAGGCAGTGAATACCCGCTTTGTGGACTGCGCGTGGCACAGCGGGGACATTGACCGGGACTGCGCCATCTGCTCCGGCATGGCGGGCGTGATGGACACGCTGTACCGGAACATGAACGAGCAGTGCGCCGCCTATATCTCGCAAATTACCATCGCTGACATTGAAACACGACTTTTTACACAGAAATAGGAGGATTTTACGATGCTTACCATTACGACCAACAGCTTTGAAAACGATGTTCTCCGTGCGGACAAGCCCGTGCTGGTGGACTTCTGGGCACAGTGGTGCCCCTACTGCCGCCGTATTGCTCCGGCCTTCGACAAGGTGGGCGAGCAGTACGCAGACACCCTCATCGCCGGGAAGATCAACTACGACGAGGAGCCGCAGCTGATTCAGCGCTTCGGTATCGACACCATCCCCACGCTGCTGCTCTTTAAGAACGGCGAGGTGATCGGCTCTGTGGTGGCTCCCGGCTCCAAGGCGGCCATCGAAGCATTTATCAAGGAAGCGCTTTCTCAGTAAGGAGACGGCCATGGAAAAAATCTACGATATGATCGTCATCGGCGGCGGCCCCGCCGGATACACCGCCGCCCTGTACGCCGCCCGTGCCGGGCTTTCCACGTTGGTGCTGGAAAAGCTCTCCGCCGGCGGGCAGATGGCGCTGACGGAGCAGATCGACAACTATCCCGGCTTCGAGGGCGGCATCGACGGCTTTACGCTGGGCGAAAAAATGCAGCAGAGCGCCGAGCGCTTCGGTGCGGTGACGGAGCTGGCGGAGGTGTACAAGGCCAGCCTTTCCGGGAGAATCAAGACGCTGGAGACCAGCGAGGGCGTCTTTCAGAGCCGCACGGTGGTCATCGCCACCGGCGCGACACCCCGCCCCTTGGGCATCCCCGGCGAGGAGGCACTCGTCGGCAAGGGCGTTCACTACTGCGCCGCCTGCGACGGCGCGCCCTATCGGGGCAAGACCGTGGCGGTGGTGGGCGGCGGCAACTCTGCCGCGGCGGACGCTCTGACCCTGTCCCGTATTGCAAAAAAGGTCTATCTCATCCACCGCCGGGACAGCCTGCGGGCTACGAAGGTCTATCATGAGCCGTTGATGAACGCGCCCAACGTGGAATTTTGCTGGAACAGCACCGTTTCCGCGCTGCTGCACGAAAGCCGTCTGAGTGGGTTGCGGCTGCAAGATGTCAACACCGGCGCGGAGCGTGAGCTTGCCTGCGACGGCGTGTTCATCAGCGTGGGACGCGCCCCGGCGACGGAGCTGTTCCGAAGTGAACTGGCGCTGGACAAGTCCGGCTATATTATGGCGGACGAATCCACCCGCACGAATTTTCCCGGCGTGTTTGCCGTAGGCGATGTCCGCACCAAGGCGCTGCGGCAGGTGGTCACCGCCGTATCGGACGGCGCGGTGGCTGTCCACTACGCAGAGGAATATCTGGCGGAGAACCGGTAAAGGAGACTGTCTTGAGAACATACAGGGATAAAGAGGATCTCAAAAACGAGATCCGTCAGAGCTTTGAAAAGTACATTTCTGAGTTTGATACGGTCCCGGAAGCCCTGAAGGATAAAAGAGTACCCGGTGTGGACAGGACACCGGCAGAGAATCTTGCGTATCAGGCGGGGTGGACGACACTGCTTTTGAAATGGGAGGCTGACGAGAAGCGTGGAATCGACGTGAAAACACCGTCGGAGCTGTTCAAGTGGAACCAGTTGGGCGGCCTGTATCAATGGTTCACGGACACCTACGCCCATTTGTCCTTGGCGGAATTGAAGGGCAAATTAAATGAAAATATCATCGCGATCCAGACCATGATCGATTCTATGAGCGAGGAGGAGCTGTTCCAGCCACACATGAGACGGTGGGCGGATGACGCCACCAAAACAGCGGTATGGGAGGTTTACAGATTCATCCACGTCAATACCGTCGCGCCCTTCGGAATGTTTCGGACGAAGATCAGGAAATGGAAAAAGGCAGTGCTGTAAATTGCAAGGAAGCGCAGCCGCAGAGAACATCTGCGGCTGCGCTTTTATCCATTCTCAAGGCTTCAGCCTCACGCAGCACCATATTGCCGTCTAAATCAGCAACGCCGTTTCACTTTTGAGGCATCGGGCGGCTGGACGAAGCCAACCTCGGCGCGGGGATACCGTCCGGCCTCCCGCCGCTTACTCCGCGCAGAGCTCAGCCACCAGCGCATCCATCTGCGTCTCACTGGTTTGGTTCAGTGCGCCGCGCAGCGACACCTCCGTTTCGCACAGTCGGAGATCCTTCATCTTTTCCAGCTCGGCGCGCATCAGCCGCGCAGCGGCTGGTGCCCAGGATCCGTTTTCCATCAAGCCTACCCGGCGGCTTCGGAAGCCCTTGGCCTGCAAATGCTCCAAAAACGCCTTCATGGGCGGAAACAGTCCTCCGTCATAGGTGGAGCTGGCCAACACTAGCTTCCCGCAGTAGAATGCGCTGGTCACGGCATAGGAGAGGTCTGTCACCGTCAAATCGCACAAGGTAACTCGCACGCCTTTTCCCTCCAGCTTATCCTTTAGGATCTCCGACGCACGGGCGGTGTTTCCGTGGATGGACGCTTGCGCGATCAGTATGCTCTCCGGTTCCTCCGGCTTCCACTGTGACCACAGGTCATAAAGCCGCAGATACTCCTCCAATCCCTCTGTGAGCATCGGGCCATGGAGCGGGCAGATCGTTTTGATCTCCAGCGCGGAGACCTTTTTCAACAGAGCCTGCACCTGCACGCCGTATTTGCCGACGATATTGTAATAATACCGCCGCGCCTGCGGCGCCCACGGGGCGCGGGCAGTCCGCTCCAGCGCACCGAAGCGGCCAAAGGCATCCGCTGAAAACAGGATCCTTTCCGTTTCCTCATACGCTGTCATTACCTCCGGCCAGTGTACCATCGGCGCCATCAGGAAGCGCAGTCGGTGCGTACCCAAGGAAAGCGTATCTCCTTCGCCGACCTCCAGCATACGGCCCTCCGTCAGCGCACCTGTGCCGAAGAACTGCTTGATCATGGTAAATGTTTTCGCATTTCCCACGAGCTTCATCTCCGGGTACCTTTGCGCCAGATGCATGAGGCTGCCGGAATGATCCGGCTCCATGTGTGTGACCACAAGATAGTCGGGACTGCGCCCCTCCAACACCTGCGCCACATTGGAAATCCAATCCTCCGCCGCCCGTGCGTCCACGCTGTCCATCACAGCGATCTTCTCATCCAAAATGACATAGGAGTTGTAGCTCACCCCCATAGGCTGGACGGGGTACTGGTTTTCAAAGAGTGCCAATGTGTTATCATCCGCCCCTACATAGCGGATCGCATCCGTTACCGTTCGGATGGCCATCGGAAAAACACCTCCTGATTTTCTGTTTTGAACCGGCATTGGCCGGTTTTTCTATCTGAAGCAAATGCTCCCAATAGGGGCTGAAAGCAGCACCTCTACACCCGGCACACGGCCGCCGCGCGATGCCCTGCAGGCAGGCCGTCCGGTGCATCCGGGGAAAGCTCCCAGCGCACCCTTCCCGCCCACTGGGAGGCGACGGCGGAGAAGTGGAGCAGCACGATGCCCAGATCCAGCGCGGCGTCGAGGTTGTCGGTGTAGGCGTCCTCCTGCTGCACCAGATAGATGCTGTGGCCACGGACAAGGAAGCCGTAGGGCTGGCGGTTGAGGTAGCTGGGGGACAGGGAGGCGGCGTAGAAGGCCTGCCAGAGCATATCGTCATAGAAGTCCATCATTTCATCAAGCCCGGACTTGTTGCTCCAGCTTTCCATGTGGACCAGCTCATGCACGCTCTTTTTCGGCGCGTAGTACTGCTGTTCGGCCTGCACATCGATCTGCGACATGCTCTGAATGTTCATCCGCAGCTTTTTCACCGTCTTTTCTCCGTAGCCAAAGGCCACGATGGCCGCCACCTCCAGCGGGGTGGTGAGGGACAGATCCTTTTTGATCTTGTCGCTATCGGTAAAGGTCAGCCAGCAGGTGTCGATATCCAGCTCCGTCAGCTTGAGGACAAGATCCTCCATCATGTACCCGGCGTTGACACCCGCGTGAATGTGTCGGGCAGACATAAGGAGCAGATAGTGCGGCGCGCCAATGAGGAACTGCTGGTAGCCCGCGGAGCTTTCCAGTGCCGGCTGCGCGTCCTTGTCCAGCACAATCAGCTCCGTGGCGATCTCCGGAACAAGGCGGGGGCAGGTCTTTTCATAGTAGGTGCGAAGCTGGGCGAGGGCCTCGTTCGGCACCTCCTTTCCGCGAAAGGCGCGAACGGACTTACGGTTTTGGATCATAGCACTGTAATTCATGGTAGCATCTCCTTTCCGAAACTCGTTTATTGCGTTCTGACTTGCTTTGCTGTGCCTCCTTTGGAAAAAGGGCGGACAAGCGCGGGATTGTGCTTGTCCGCCCCATCTCGCGGAATACGGTCTCCCCGGCAGGGAGGCGACAGAGCCTTCCGGCAGCCTATTTCTTTCTTCCGCTCCCTGCGCCGGTCACTGCACGGACTCTAAAATCGCGTCCGCCAGCGTTTCCAGCTCAACGGCCTTGTCCTCCCCCAGCGAAGAGGCAAGACTGAGCCGCTCGTTGAGCACCGTCATGTTCTTCAGCTCGTTGTTGACGAATTTTTGCATGAGGTCGCCGGACTTCACCGCCCATGAGCCGTTTTCAATGAGGGCGAAGGTGCGGTTTTGCAGGTTCAGTGCCTTCATGTCCATAAGGAAGTCGTGCATGGCGGGGTAGATGCCCAGATTGTAGGTCACCGAGGCCAGCACGATGTGGCTGTACTTGAACGCCTCGGAGATCAGCTGGGACACGTGGGTGGAGGACACATCGTACAGTGCCACACGGCTCATGCCCTTGTCGCAGAGCCTTGCCGCAAGTGCCTGCGCCGCGTTCTCCGTGTTGCCGTACATGGAGGCGTAAACGATCAGCACGCCCTTTTCCTCTGGCGCGTACCGGCTCCATGTGTCGTACTTCCCGATGAACCAGCCCAGATTCTCCCGCCACACCGGGCCGTGGAGGGGGCAGATATACTTGATCTGATCCAGGATCCCACCGGCCTTTTTCAGCAGGAGCTGGATGTGGGGGCCGTACTTGCCCACGATGTTGGTAAGATAGCGGCGGGCATCGTCCAGCCAGTCCCGCTCAAAGTCCACCTCGTCGGCAAACAGCTTGCCGTCCAGCGCGCCGAAGGTGCCGAAGGCGTCGGCGGAGAACAGCACGCCGTCAGTGAGGTCGAAGGTCACCATGGCCTCCGGCCAATGCACCATGGGCGCGCCCACAAAGGTGACGGTGTGCCGGCCGAAGGAGAAGGTGTCCCCCTCCTTCACCTCGATGCACTCGTGGTCGTCCACATGGAAGCCGAACTGCCGCATGAGCATGAAGGCCTTTTCGTTGGAGATGACCTTCACCTTGGGGTGCCGCAGCAGGATCTCCTCGATGCAGGCGGCGTGATCCGGCTCCAGGTGGTTGATGAGCAGATAGTCCAGCTCCCGCCCGTTCAGGACGTGGTTCAGGTTCTCCAGCAGCTGGCGGCAGGCGGACCAGTCCACGGTGTCGAACAGCACCGTTTTCTCGTCCAGCAGACAGTAGGCGTTGTAGCTGACGCCCCGGGGAATGGGGAAGCAGTTTTCAAACAAGGCAAGGCGGTGGTCGTTGGCACCCACCCAGTAGAGGTCGCTGGTCACATTACGCACACAATACATATCTCATACCCTCCCGGCTCAAGCCTTCACAAATTGATCCTTGCCCTCCGCGCACTCCGGGCATACCCAGTCGGCGGGGAGCTGCTCAAACAACGTACCCGGCGCGATCTCGCCGTCCTCGTCGCCCAGCTCCGGCACATATTCGTAGCCGCAGCCGCCGCACACATAGGTGTCGCCGATGGGCGTGGGCTTGGGCGGCGTGGGACGCTTCATCTTCACCATCGGCGGCGCGGGCTGCTTCTCGCCGCTGTCCAGTGCGGCGGTGAGCAAGGGCAAAATCTCCATCACATCGCCCACGATGCCGTAGTCGCAGTTCTTGAAGATAGGCGCGTTGCCGTTTTTGTTGATGGCCACGATGGTGGAGGCGTCCTTGATTCCCTTGAGGTGCTGGGTGGCGCCAGAGATACCGCAGGCGATATAGAGGTTGCCGGTGAACTTTTGTCCGGACATACCCACATAGCGGTCAAGGGGCAGGTATTTCAGCGTCTCCGCCACGGGACGGGAGGAGCCGATGGCCGCGCCGGCGGCCTTGGCCAGACCCTCTACCAGCTTCATGTTCTTCTTCTCGCCGATGCCCTTACCGGCGGAGACCACACGCTCCGCCTTGGGAATGGGCGTATCCATGGGGATACCCACGGAGAAGTCGTGGCCGTCCTTTTTCAGTGCCGCCACCAGATCGTTGACCTGCTGGGCGGCGTCGCCCTCCCGGAAGATGGTGCGCTTGCGGATACCGGTGATGGGCGCGGGCTTCTTGGCCGTTGAGCGGCTTTCGCCGCCGCTGCTCTTGCCCAGCCTGCCGATGAGATGGGAGGCGATGACCACCCGCTGGATCTCGTTGGTACCCTCATAGATGGTGGTGATCTTGGCGTCGCGGTAGGCCCGCTCCACCTCCATCCCCTTGAGGAAGCCGGTGCCGCCGTGGATCTGCACGGCGTCGTTGGTGACCTCCAGTGCGATGTCTGAGGCGTACATCTTCGCCATGGCGGACTCCATGCCGTAGGGGGCGTGCTGCTCCTTCAGCTCCGCCGCGGAGTAGACGAGGAAGCGGGCGCAGCGCAGCTTGGTGGCCATATCCGCCAGCTTGAAGGAAACGGCCTGCTGTGCCGCGATGGGCTTTCCGAACTGGACGCGCTCCTTGGCGTAGGCCAGCGCGTGCTCAAAGGCCCCCTGGGCGATACCCAGCGCCTGCGCCGCGATACCGATGCGGCCGCCGTCCAGCGTGGACATGGCGATCTTAAAGCCGTCGCCCTCCTTGCCCAGCAGGTTCTCCTTGGGCACCTTCACGTCGTTGAAGATCAACTCCGCCGTGGAGGAGGAGCGAATGCCCATCTTGTCGTAGTGGTCGCCGAATTCAAAGCCCTTCCAGCCCTTCTCCACGATGAAGGCGGAGATGCCCCGGGTGCCGATGTCCGGCGTGGTGACGGCGAATACCACATAGGTGTCCGCCTTGGGCGCGTTGGTGATGAAGATCTTGCCGCCGTTGAGCAGGTAATGGTCGCCCTTGTCCAGTGCCGTGGTTTCCGTGCCGCCGGCGTCCGACCCTGCGTTAGGCTCGGTAAGGCCGAAGGCACCCAACTTCTCGCCTCTTGCCAGCGGCACGAGATACTTCTGCTTCTGCTCCTCCGTGCCGTAGGCGAAGATGGGCCACGCGCCCAGCGACACGTGGGCGGAGAGGATCACGCCTGCGCCGCCGTCCACACGGGCCAGCTCCTCCACCGCCATGGCATAGCTGAGAATGTCAAGGCCCG